>ERZ791796.43-NODE-43-length-157193-cov-12.534034_pt1 | contig 157193 bp, 143 predicted proteins | sample MGYA00510311_ERZ791796 | MGnify/ENA primary metagenome ERZ791796 (study PRJEB30046, sample SAMN00792042) | human gut metagenome | study: EMG produced TPA metagenomics assembly of the A metagenome-wide association study of gut microbiota in type 2...
GGAGACGAACAGAATTTAGCTGCATTTTTAAAGTTCGATTTGGACACTACTGAACAATAAAAAATAAAGCGCAAATGACAGCATTCTAAAAAGACGAGAAAATCATTAGAATTCACAGGTTAACGGTGATTTTGACTGAGAATACACCGAGGAAAGTTTTTATTAAAAGACGGAAATCCGTTCCGTTTACTTTGGGATTTTTTTATGTCACTGGCTCTTGAGGACATTCGCCGAATCGCCAATCTGAGTCATCTGGAACTGACCGATGATGAAGCAGCGCGCATGCAAGGGGAATTAAACAATATTTTTAAAATGATCGAACGCATTCAGGCTGTTGATACCGATGGGGTTGAACCCATGCCGCATCCGCATGATGGCTCGCAACGTCTGCGTGAGGATGTTGTTCGTGAGGTCAACGATCGGGAAAACAATATGAAAAATGCTCCCGAACAGGCAGAAGGTCATTTCTTGGTTCCGCAGGTGATTGAATAATGGCAAACGAACTTTTTCATGCTTCCGTGGTGGAGTTAAGTGATAAGCTCGCCCGCAAGGAAGTTTCGGCAGTGGAATTGGCCCAAACGTATTTGGACCGTATTGAGCAGAACAAAGATCTCAACGCTTATTTAGATGTGCGGCCTGAGGCAACGCTGCAACAAGCCAGATTGGCTGATCAGCGTATTGCTAGCGGCGAAGCGACCCGTTTAACAGGTATTCCAATTGCGCATAAAGACTTGTTTGTGACGAAAGAATGGGCGACTACAGCTGCTAGCAAAATGCTCGACGGTTATATGAGTCCGTTCAATGCAACGGTGGTTGAAAATTTAAACCGTGCCGGCATGGTCTGCTTAGGTAAGCTCAATTGTGATGAATTTGCCATGGGTGGCGGTAATGAAAATTCCGCCTTTGGCAACGTGTTGAATCCTTGGAACAAGGGATGTGTTCCCGGGGGCTCTTCAGGGGGCTCTTCGAGCGCTGTAGCAGCCCGATTAGCTCCGATAGCAACGGGTACTGACACGGGCGGCTCTATTCGTGAACCCGCAGTTTTCACAGGTGTAACCGGTTTAAAACCCACCTACGGTCGTCCGAGCCGTTGGGGTGTGATTGCTTTTGCCTCTAGTCTTGATACTCCGGGGCTTTTAGCCTGTTCTGCGGAAGATTGTGCCTGGGTCATGAATGAAATGATCGAATTTGACCCGAAAGATTCAACGTGTGTGGATTTGCCCAAGGAAGATTTCACTCGTTGCCTTGGCATGAGTATGGATGGCGTGAAAATTGGCGTGCCCCGCAGTTGGTTTGCTAAGGGTTTGGATGAAGAGTTGGCTGCCAGCATCGAGGAAGTGATTCGTACTTATGAAAAGATGGGTGCCAAGATTGTCGATATTGAATTACCGACCGTGGATCTTGGTGTGCCTGTTTATTACGTGGTGGCCTGTGCGGAAGCCTCTTCGAACTTGAGCCGATACGACGGAGTTCGTTACGGATACCGTGCCAAGCACTTCACCGATATTCAGGACATGATTAAACGGAGTCGTTCAGAAGCGTTGGGTGCAGAGCCTCAGCGCCGTATCATGATCGGCACCTATGTGCTCTCTCACGGCTATTACGATGCTTATTACATTAAGGCTCAACGTGTACGCCGCTTGATTGCGAATGAATTAAACAGTGTTTGCAAGGATGTCGATGCCATTATCAGTCCTGCCGCAACCGGACCGGCCTATCGTTTTGGTGAAAAGAGTGATCCGGTTCAAGCCTATTTGAGTGACTTGTACACGGTTCCCATTTCTCTTGCCGGGCTGCCGGGTATGGGTTTGCCGTGCGGCATTCATTCCAATGGCCTTCCGTTAGGTTTCCAACTGGTCAGTGCTCGCTTTAATGAAGCCAAACTTTTGGGTATTGCCCATCGCTACCAATGTGAGACGGATTGGCACAAACAAATTCCGGCCGGATACTGATAGGGGAAAGAGATTATGCAATGGGAAGTAGTGATTGGTCTTGAAACGCACGTTCAGCTTTCAACCCAAACAAAGATTTTTTCAGCTGCCTCTACCGACTTTGGGGCAGAACCAAATACTCACGCTTGTGTGGTGGATTTGGCTTTGCCCGGAACGCTGCCGGTACTCAACAAAGGTGCTGTCGAAAAGGCCATGAAATTCGGCTTGGCTATCGGTGCCAAGGTTGCTCCGCGTTCGATTTTTGATCGGAAAAATTATTTCTACCCAGATCTCCCGAAGGGCTATCAGATCAGTCAGTTTGAATGGCCTATCGTAATCGGTGGACAGGTATCTTTTATGGTTACTCCAAAAAAAGGAGAACCGTATAGAAAAACATTGAATTTAACACGTGCACATCTTGAAGAAGATGCGGGCAAGAGTGTTCACGGTTTGGAAGTAGGACAGAGTGGTATTGACTTAAACCGTGCGGGAACGCCTCTGTTGGAAATTGTGACGGAACCGGAGTTGCGTTCTGCTGAAGAAGCGGTTGCTTACGCTCGGACTTTGCACGCATTGGTTGTTTGGTTGGGGATTAGCCACGGGGATATGCAAAATGGCAATTTCCGTTGTGATGCGAATGTCAGCGTACGTCCGCTTGGCCAAAAAGAATTTGGCACCCGCTGCGAAATTAAGAATCTGAATTCTTTCCGTTTCCTGCAAGAAGCTATTGAATATGAAGTTCGCCGTCAGATTGAATTGATTGAAGATGGCGGAAAGGTGGTTCAAGCGACTCGCTTGTATAACCCGGATACGGGCGAAACACGAGAAATGCGCTCCAAGGAAGATTCCATGGATTATCGCTATTTCCCAGACCCGGATCTTTTGCCTTTGGATATTTCTGAACAATGGCTCGAGAAGGTTCGGGCAGAAATGCCTGAATTGCCTGAACAGATGCGAGCTCGTTTAACGAGTGATTTTGGCCTTTCTGACTACGACGCTTCCATTTTGACTTCCTCCAAAGAGCTGGCAGATTATTACCTCTCTGTTGCAGAAAAGGTTGCCGATAAAAAGATCGCCGCTAACTGGGTAATGGGAGAAGTTTCTGCCGCTTTAAATCAATCGGAAACAACCTTGGACCAATTGCCTGTCACGCCTGATAAATTGGCCAAATTAATTACCCGTATTTTGGATAATACGGTTAATAATAAGGGAGCCAAAAAGATCTTTTCCGCCATTATGGAAGGTAATGAGTCAGATGTGGATGCCATTATTGACCAGTTGGGCTTAAAGCAAATTTCCGATACGGGTGCCATTGAAAAGATTGTTGACGAAGTCATCGCCAATAACCCGAAGAATGTGGAAGAATTCAAAGCCGGTAAAGAAAAGGCTTTGAATGGTTTGGTTGGGCAAGTGATGAAGGCCAGTAAAGGTAAAGCCAATCCTGCTCAAGTTAACCAACTGCTTAGAAAAAAGTTGTCCTAAAACAGAACACTCCCTAAAGGAAATTAGGGAGTGCATGTTAATTGGGTAAAAGAGCCGTTTAGGCGCCGTAACGTTTGCGGTAAGCTTGAACGGCTTCTTTATATGCGCGAGCCTGTTGGGCCATGGGGGTGTCTTCGTCCATGAAGGCCAGAAGGTCATTTAAGTTAATGATGGAAATAACTGGCATTTGGAATGTATTGATTACATCCTGAACGGCAGATACTTCAGTCATTTGTTCGGCATTGCCGCCTTTTTCCATTCGGTCTAAAGCAATCAGGACCCCGCTGGGTTCTGCACCTGCGGCTTTGATCAATTTAACGGATTCGCGCACGGAGGTACCCGCAGAGATGACATCGTCAATGACAATAACCTTGCCTTTCAAGGGGGCTCCGATAATCATGCCGCCCTCACCATGGTCTTTCGCTTCTTTTCTGTTAAAAGCGTAAGGGATGTCGCAACCCATTTCTGCAAGTTTCACAGCGACGGCAGCGGCTAAGGGTATACCTTTGTAAGCAGGTCCGAAGATCATGTCGAATTCGATTTTCCCTTCTTGGCGAGCACTTAAAAGTGTTTGGGCATAAAACTCAGCCAATTTACCCAACGTTCTGCCGGTATTAAAAAGACCGAGATTAAAAAAATAGGGGGATAAACGCCCCGCTTTGGTTTTAAATTCTCCGAAACGAAGAACGTTTGTATTTAGAGCAAATTCGATAAATTGGTGTTGTAAAGACATAGTGAGAGTCCGACAAAAATCTTAACGATTCAGGATAATTACCTAAATGAGAAATTTTAACGAGAAAAAAAATGTTGCGCATTATTACCTTTAACGCAAACGGATTACGTTCAGCAGCGAAGAAAAATTTTTGGCAATGGTTTGATCAACAACAAGCCGATATTCTGTGTGTTCAGGAATTAAAAGGACAAGAAACCGATTTTGATGATGAGGTATTACACCGAACCGGTTACCACTTATTTATGCATACCGCTCAGAAAAGGGGTTATTCCGGTGTAGCTCTGTATAGCAAAGAAAAGCCTTTGGCTGTCAAAATCGGTTTTGACAATGGAGAATTTGATGCCGAAGGTCGGTACGTTGAGGCAGAGTTTGAAAAAATGACGGTCGTTTCTGTCTATTTTCCTTCAGGAACAAGCTCAGATGAAAGGCAGGCTGCAAAATACCGCTTTTTAGAGGTGTTTCTGAAACAGCTCGAAAAATTAAAGAAAAGAGGAAAAGAGGTTGTTTTTTGTGGTGACGTAAATATTGCGCACAGAGAAATAGATCTTAAAAATTGGAAAGGAAACTTAACGCATTCGGGTTTTCTGCCTGAAGAAAGACAGTGGCTAACCGACCTTTTTTCAATGGGGTGGGTGGATGTTTTTCGCTATCTGGAGCCTACAAAGGAGCAGTACACGTGGTGGAGTCAGCGAGGTCAGGCTCGAGCAAAAAATGTCGGTTGGCGAATTGATTATCAGATCGCCACCTCAAAATTAGCTCAAAAAGCGCTATCTACAACGGTTTATAACGAAGAAAAGTTTTCCGATCACGCACCATTGACGATCGACTATGAGGTATAGTCATGCAGCTTGAACAAATCCTTTTTTCTCAAGGTTTTGGCACGCGGCATGAGTGCTGTGGTCTTATTGTTCAAGGTAGAGTGACTGTAGGCGGGCAAATTCAGACCGATCCTTGGGAGGATTTCGATCCAGAAGCTTTAATTTTTACTGTGGATGGAAAGCAGTGGCCGTATTTATCCAAGGCCGTCATCGCAATGAATAAGCCTGCGGGATATGAATGTTCCAGAAAACCCATTCATCATCCGTCGGTATTGTCTCTTTTACCCCCTCCATTGCGAAATCGGGGAGTGCAGCCTGTTGGGCGACTTGATGAGGACACCACGGGGTTATTGATTTTGACCGATGACGGCGCGCTATTGCATCGGTTGACTCATCCTAAAAAGCACGTGGACAAAGTTTATCGTGTGACGGCCAAGCATCCGATGACTAAAAATATGTACGATCGTTTACTTGAAGGGGTTTTGCTTGACGGAGAGCGTGATATAGTGGCGGCTAATGCGATTACACCACTGAATGAGTGCATTTTTGATATGCGCATCACACAGGGCAAATATCATCAGGTTAAACGTATGGTTGCTGCCATCGGCAACAGAGTAGCGACTCTGCACCGTATTGCATTCGGCAAGTTCCGGTTGCCCGAAGATCTTAAAACTTCGCAATGGTGCTTTATCAGAAAAGAGGATCTGATCTAAGATGCCGCAAGAGGTTTCTGTTACGTCTCATTCCTGGCTTGGTGCTTTAAAGGTATACACAAAGCCAGAGACTCTTCGGATGTTTTTCTTAGGATTTTCTTCCGGATTGCCACTTTTGCTCGTATTGGGTACGTTGTCCTTTTGGCTTCGTGAAGCAGGTGTTGAACTCAGTACGATCGGCATGGTTACTTGGGTTGGTTTGGCTTATGGCTTCAAGTGGGTTTGGTCTCCCCTTGTAGACAAGATACATTTACCCTTACTGACATCGTCACTAGGTCGCCGTCGGTCTTGGTTACTCTTTTCTCAATGTTTGGTTTTGTGTAGCCTTATTGGGATGGCAATGACTGATCCCAAAGAGAGTCTAGCGGTTTTAATCGGTTTGACAGCATTAACAGCTTTTGCCTCTGCGACACAAGATATCGCCTTGGATGCATATCGAATTGAGAGCGCGAGCATGACAGAGCAAGCAGCTTTGGCGGCAACTTACCAGACCGGGTACCGTTTGGCGATGATTTGGGCTGGCGCCGGAGCACTGGCTTTAGCAGCACACTTTTCAGCGGAAGGCAGTCAATACGATTTCTTTGGCTGGCAAATGGCTTACTACATCATGGCAGCCAGTATGTCTGTCGGAATTATGACAGTGTTGGTTTCTCCCGAACCTGAACAGGCAAATCAAAAACAGGTTAGTGAGCAAACGATTGAGCGACTGCGTAATTGTCGAGAGAAACATCCTCAATGGTCGGAGCGCAGAGTCCACACAAGTGTTTGGTTTTATGAAGCGGGATGCTTGCCTTTTATAGATTTTTTCAGCCGTTATCGTTGGCAAGCACTCATAGTATTAGCTTTAATTGCGACTTACCGTATCTCGGATGTAGTCATGGGGGTGATGGCCAATCCGTTTTATCAGGATCTTGGTTTTACGAAAGAAGAGGTAGCCGCGGTATCCAAGGTATTTGGGGTTGTCATGACACTGGCGGGAGCGTTTATCGGTGGAATGATCAGTGCTCGTTTCGGCGTGATGAAAACGCTTTTTCTTGGGGCGCTTCTGTCCAGCCTAACTAACTTATTATTTTCCTGGTTGGCGACGCAGGGGCATCACGTTCCGTACTTGGTTTTCACTGTCAGCGCAGATAATCTCGCCGCGGGCATTGCTTCGGTGGCTTTCCTCGCCTATTTGTCTGGGCTGACTAATGTAGCCTACACAGCGACACAGTACGCTTTATTCAGTTCAATCATGTTGTTGTTGCCAAAGTTTTTGGCCGGTTTTTCGGGTTTCGCAGTAGAAAGCATTGGGTACAGCCAATTTTTTGTAGCCACTGCTCTCATCGGTTTGCCAGTTTTACTTTTGGTTTTATGGGCTTCAAAAATCAAGGCCCGTTATTGAGATTACGAGTGACGTTTTTTGAACCTGTTGTTTAATCGTTCCGGAGGCTTCTTTTCTTTGAAACCGCGAGTGATTGAGGCAATTTGTTTGACGCATGCGGCTACGTCATCAATGGCATCATCAAGATTTTCCAGGGGCGACTCTGATAATAATTCATCTCGAACCGATGAAAACTCTCCGATTTCTTCGCTGGGTAAATGCCGCCATATACCGACCAGTGCGGAGCTGATCTCGGGGTTTTCAGAGTCTAGTAAGCCTGGCCAGGTCTGAGCGGCAGTCAGAAAACCGGAGGCAAAGGGGGCCAATGCAATAATTTCGTCTTCCCCTTGCAGAGGAACGCCATTTTCGTCTTCAGGATCAAAAACAATAGGGTCTAAAGGTTTGAGATGGGCAAGGCGAGAATTAATTTCCCGATACCGGCGATAGAGTAATTCCTCCAGTCGATTTTGTTGTGCTTCTGGCAACGGTCTGGGTTGCGATGAAGGGGCGCAAAAAATCATAGGCATCCACTCCGTCGGACTGATTTCCTTAGGTAACAGGCAAAGGGCGGTTAAAAAACCATCGGCCTGTGAAGCATCCATTGGCATGCATTTTTCATCTATTTGAGCCAATAGTTCATCAAGTTCAGAAAATTCTTCAGTTGCAAGCAGAGCAGAAAATGGTGGACGTGTCATGAAAGATATTCCTCACCGGTTGGTTGAGAGAAATTATACTTTCGCGCTAGTATTAGGCGGTCAAAGGATTATCGGAATTTCGAAATGGCAGTTGTAGTTTTTCGTTCAAAAGCTAGTGGCGAAGTAATCATGATGAGAAATCATGTAGAGCCGGTATTTAAGGAAGCGGGCATTATTTTTCATGACAAGGGGGCTATTCTAGCGGAGGACTTGCCATCGGTTATTGCTTCATTGGAACGCGTTATTGATCAAATAGCACAAAATGAGGTGCCGGAAAACGAGGACGAGGCTAAAGAAAAGCCGGCTATGTTAGCGGCTGTCGCTATTAAAACAAGGTTTTATGCTTTAATGAGAATGCTGCGCAAGGCCGAGAATAAAGGCGTCAATGTCCATTGGGAGCCGTTGACTTAACTTCTCCAGAACGATCTCGTAAAAATTACGAAAACGGTAAATAATTCTAAACGTCCGACAAACATGCAAAATGAGCCCACCCAAAGATGAATGGGGTTGCAGGCGGCGTAATTGCCTGCCGGACCAACGGAGCCTAACCCGGGTCCCGTATTGGCGATACAGGCGATAACCGTAGACAGAGCTTCGGTGAGATTAACACCGGAGAACATAATCAAAGAAGTGCTGACAAAGACCACTGTGATGTGTAGAGCAAAGAAAGCGGAAACATTGGCAGCCAAACTGCTGGAGATTGTGTGTTTACCCAATCGCAAGGGTAAGTAATCACGAGGTCTTAATAATGTGTGCAGACACAGCACAGCTTGTTTGACAAAAATTAAGAGACGAATCATCTTGACGCCGCCGCCCGTTGAACCCGAGCAGGATGCAAAAAGACTTCCAACCAACAGCAAAAAGCCCAACGAGGAAGGCCAAAGCTCATAGTTTTCCGTTGTATATCCCGTGGTGGAGAATATAGAAGCAACGTTGAAAAGAGCGTGCCTCAGTGTTGTTTGCCAGGTAGGATAGACGTGATTGAAGCTCAGGACGCTGAAAACCACTAAAACACCGGCTAAAAGGACCAATATCCAAGCACGCGCTTCAATATCTGTAAAGTAGGTGGCGATAGAACGCTGACGCCAGGCGGTAAAGTGCAAAGAGAAATTGAAGCCTGAAAAGACGATGAAGGCAACAGCGACCATTTCGATAGCCGGAGAATTAAAGTAGCCGATACTTTGATCGTAGGGGCTGATGCCGCTCAGGCTCATTGTGGTGAACATAAATAAGACCGAATCGTCCCAACTCATGCCGGCCCAGTGGTAAGCGGCCGCGCAAGCAATAGAGGCGAGAATATAAATCCCGTAAAGTGCTTTGGCCGTATCGGCGATGCGAGGGGTTAAACGATCTTCCTTAAATAGGTTTGAATTTTCCACCTTAAATAGCTGAGCGCCTCCAACACCCAACAGAGGCAAGATTGCTACAGCTAAAACGATGATACCCATACCGCCTAACCACGAGAGTAAGCATCGCCAGTAATTTAAAGACAGGGGAAGGTCATTAAGATTAGTGAGTGCGGTTGCCCCTGTGGTTGTCAGGCAGGAAACTGCCTCAAAAAAGATCCGATAGTACGGAATGTCTGGCAACAGCAAAATCAACGGAATGGAACCGAAGATCACGGCAGAAAACCAGGAGAGTGTCACCAACAGAAAACCGTCACGAGGCTCCAATTCACGTTTGAAGCGTTTTGTTGAGAAAAGAAACAGCAGTCCGAAGAGCAAAGAGATGGCTGCCGATGTGAAAAATTGAGACAGGACGGGTTCGCCATCTCGGTAAGCGATCGCAATAGGTAATAACTGAGCTCCTGCCAAAATGATCAGCAAAGGCCCCAGAGCGTTAAGTACCGGGAAAAGTAATCGCTTCAGAGTTCGAAACATGTCGCTTTTCCTTAGAAGAAGCCGACGTCGACTTCAAAAAGGCGCTCGATACGCTGGATGACTTTTTTGTTTGGGACAAACAAAATCAAGTGGTCATCATCCATAACGGTTAAATCCGGTTCAGCCATCAGTACATTGGCCTCATCGCCTTCGCCTCGGACAATTGCACCGACCGAAACTCCCTTGGGGAAAGGAATGTCTTTTAAAGCCTTGCCGACGACTTTAGAGCTTTTTTTAGTTCCGTGAGCGATGATTTCCAAAGCTTCCGCTTTATCCTGATAAAGCTCTTGTGCATTAACCACATCCCCATAACGGATATGGCGGAGAAGTTCACCTAAAGACGCTTGAGTTGGGGAGACGGTTACATCAACTTCCGTACCGCGAACCAGGTCAGAATAGACTTGATTTTCCAAAAGGACAATGCTGCGTTTTGCTCCAAGCCGCTTAGCTAAAAGCGCAGTCATAATGTTAATTTCGTCGTTATTCGAAAGGGCCACCACGACATCTGCGTGATCAATCCCCTCCTGCATAAGTGCGTGAGTGTCGTCGTGTTTGACCAGGGAGACGGATACTTTATTGCTGCTGAAACGGTTGGATAAACCGACCGCACTTTCTTCCTTACCTTCAAAGATCTTGATTCTTCTCTTAGAGCGGGTCGGCTCCAGTTTGTCGGTTAACAGTCCGGACAGTTCTCCTCCGTTGATCAGAACGATCGTTTCGGCCTTTTCAAACGGATGGAACGCCTCAATAACGGATTCCGCGCAATCGCTGGAAACCAATACGGTAATTTCATCATCGGCTTCGATGACAGTATCGTTGCGGCATTCCAAGCGTCGATTCCGCCGGTATAGCGAGATAAATCGCATTTTGGCGTTGGGCAGCAATCGGAAGGCGTCTTCCAATGTTTTACCTGTCAGCGGTGCGTTTTCAATGGAATTAACGGTAAATAGGGTTAACTTGTCATCGGCAAAGTTGAGTACCTGTTGTGCCGCAGGAAAAGTAATCAGTTTGGAAAATTGAGTGGCAAGAGCTTGTTCAGGCCAAATAACGCTAGTTGCTCGAAAGCCTTCATCACCTAAAATTCTCGGATAGTGTCTGAGTTCGCTGTCTCGGACACGAGCGATACGCATAGGGATATTAAAAATTTGTGCCGCAAGGGTACAGGCTACCAAGTTGGTTTCATCATTGGCGGTAACCGCAATTAACAAGTCAGTATCCATTGCGCCGGCACTGCTCAGAATGGATGGGGAACTGGCGTCTCCCACGATTCCCCTGAGGTCAAAGCGTTCCTGCATCTGGGCGATGCGATCCGCAGACTCATCCACAATAGTGATGTCATTGGCATCACTAACCAGACTTTCTGCAACTGAACGGCCGACACGACCGGCTCCTAAAATTAAAATCTTCATAAATACGGTGTGGATGTGCTATCCATCCACATCCTAAAAGAAAAAATTAATTTTCGTCTTTTGACCACTCAATTCCCAATTGGCGTAACTTCCTGTAGAGATGAGTACGCTCAAGTTGAGCCTTGGCAGCAACACGGGTCATACTGTGGTTTTCCTGCTCAAGCAGATTCGTAAAGTAGGCCCGTTCGAACTGATCTCTAGCTTCCCTTAAGGGTAAGGAAAAATCTATTTGGTCACCTAACGATGTTGATGAGTTTTCTTCTTTAGATTTATCCGCAGCTTGTGCAGAACTCGATTTCTGAAGGATGGCAGCTGTTCGCTCCATGGTTTGTTTGGCAGCTAAAGCGGCTCGCAAAGCTTCTGTCAGAGCTTTAATGGAAGTCGGTTTTTCGAGGAAAGAATAAGCGCCAAATTTTGTAGCTTCTACAGCCATATCAATATTGGCGTGCCCCGACATCATGATAATCGGGCAAGGCAAAGGTCCCTGAGAAGCCCATTCCTTAAGCAACGACATTCCATCCGTATCTGGCATCCAGATATCGAGCAAAATCACATCGGGAGCGCAGGAAAGCAAGGCACGACGAGCTTCTTTGCTATCGGCTGCGACAGTAACGGTATAACCTTCGTCAGAGAGGATTTCGCTAAACAGTTCGCGAATACCAACTTCGTCATCTACTACAAGAACGTTTGCCATTTAAAAAAACATTAAGTCTGAGAATAAAAAAGGTCAGGCTAAATTGACAAAACCAATCGTAACTATAGCACCATTTGGTTTGGGGTCATTGCCGCTTACTCGATTAGCTATGGTAATCCACCCGCCATGTTCTTCAATAATCTTTTTAACCATTGGCAATCCCAAGCCGGTTCCGGTTTCTTTTGTGGTGATGTAAGGCTCAAATGCGTGATCAAGAATCTGATCGCTAAAACCCGGACCATTGTCGAGGATAGTCAAGACAACCGTTTTCTCTTTACCCTTACGATCTAGACGGGTGATTATTTCGATTTTGCATTCGGAATCTACTTTGCAGGCCTCTTTGGCATTTGAAAGCAAGTTGTGCAGAACTTGGAGCAATTGAGCCCGATCTGCCAATAAAAGCGGGAGGTCGTTTTCCAAGGATAAGGCTACAGAACCTCCGGCTTGACGGTATAAAAGCGCTACATCGTCAAGCAGTTCATTTAAATTCAGAGGTCTTAATGTGGGTTTGGGTAATTTCGCATAATCTCGGAAATCATTAACCATCTGCTTAATGGAGGAGACTTGTTCAACGATTGTGTTGGTATAGCGGTTCAGTAAAACAACATCCTCATCGGGAAGATGTTTAGCCAATTTAATTTGCATACGTTCCGCGGCTAATTGGATTGGCGTTAACGGATTTTTAATTTCGTGCGCCATGCGACGAGCGACTTCACCCCAAGCAATAACTCTTTGAGCGGCTACCGCCTGAGTCATGTCATCAATCACAATCAGATAGCCAGGACCGTCATTGAGCGGAACAGAGGAGGTGCGGATTAACAGTGTTAAAGGTTCTTTTTTACCTTCGACAGATAAAGAGACATTTTCCTGTTTTACAGAACGAGTATTTTCAGAAAGCATCGGCACAATCAATTCAGCGAGTGTCGGGTTGGCTTCTTTGAGCAATACGCCAATTTGTAAAACACTATTGCCTAAAATTTTGACCGCTCCCATATTGGCTGAGCGCAGGCGTTTCAGGTGGTCTAAAACGATAATGCCGGTAGAGAGATTTTCTAAAATGCGCTCACGAAAGACATTTGATTGCTCCAGTCGTTCGCGCCGACTTTCCAATGTGTCCATGGCGTCATTAACTCGGCGAACCATGACATTGAAAGCACGGGTTAATTCATTAATTTCATCGGCTCCGGTAAATTCTTTAATGGACTGGAAGTGACCGCCGGTGACTCGTCGCGTACCTTCTGCTAACTGTCTGATTGGGGCTGTCATACGGCTCGCGAATGAGAACGCTGCCAAGACGGAACAAAGCACAGCCAACAGCAAACTGAGTATCAATGACCAGTGATAAATTGTTTGTAAGCCGCTGCGTGTAAAAATAATTTGTTGATAATCAAGCAAGCCATTGGTGACTGCGTTGATGTCTCGAGCAACACCTTCGGGAATTTCCATGCTGACTTGCAAAAACAATTCCTCAGACGAGGAGTGATTGTTAATAGGAACTATTGTCCGAATACGCAAAGCATTGTGAGAGTTGTCCGAGTCGCTGGCTTCTTCTTCTAAACTTGAGAAATATCCCTGCTGTCGAACTGTTTGTATGTCTCGGGTTGAAACGACTAGATTAATTGATGACAAAGGGGAGCTTTGCGTGATGATTTGCCCGTTTCCATCGACTAAGAATAAAACAGCGGAATTCGTTAAATCGCTCATGCGAATAAGCTCATCACTCATTTCGCCAAAAGAGATGGTGCTGAGTCGGTCTGCGATCGTTCGGGTAGTCACCAATTGGTCATTTTGAATCCGCAATAAGGAGTTTTGCGCCAGAGTGACACCGGAATCCAAAGCGGTTTCAACCCTGGAGTCAACTCCGGAGTCAAAGGCCTGAGAGATGAGATGCGTTGAAATGGTGTAGATCAGTAATGAGGGTAATAACGCAACAAATGAAATGACACAAACTAAAGTTGCCAACATTCGGGAACCGAATTGATGTTGCCGAAATCGTTTGATTAATTTTGAAATCAGAGAAATGACGGCGATCAACAGCCCCAGAGCTACCAAAGCATTGATGATGAGCAATAGTGGGAAATATGGTTCCAGCTCTCGAGAAGTAGTTCCGGCTGAAGTCAGTAAAAACAACAGTACCACTATGATGGCCAGGCCAATGCTCGCTCCGTACCTGAGACGGTATTTCATTCGTTAGCGTCCTCTAGGGGGTGAGTGATACTGCGATCCAAGTCAACAGTATGCCAATCGGAGGTGAGATCCCAATCGTTTTCGCCGATCGTGACCTGCATTGGTAGTGGTAACTGATCAATATCCAGTCTGACGAGAACTTCTGCGACGCAGTTTTCCGGATTGTCAATGACGGGATCATCCGAAACTCGCCAACCATGAAGGGACTTCAAGATAGCCAGTGTTTCAGATAAAGAATCAAAGGATTGTGATAAACCGCCTCGAGATAAACGGTATTGACGAGTCAAGGGACTGTAAGAAAGTCGTGTAATCAGGGAGGCTTCTACAACAGTTTTGTTGACCCAGTACCAACGTTCATACTGAATAGAAAAATCAGTTACGAAGTACAAAGGAATACCTCGATTCAAGGCATCTTGAATACTTCGAGGAAGGTCAAACTCCACATTAACATCAAGATATAAACCGGCGGGTTGGCTGGTTCTAGCAGACAAGGAGGAGGACATAACAGTAATGTCATTTGCCCAAGCAGGCGCAACACTCCCTAGCCCAATGAAAAGAGCCAGTATGCAAGCGAGGAAGTGTTGAACCTTACGCATTATTTATCAATTCCCTTTGTAAGCAGCGCGTAGAAGAAACCATCGTGATTAAGCGGCAATTCTTTAGCTACTTCCTGTTCAGTCGGTATCAGTCGCAACATGCCGCTTGGCATAATAGGGACTGATTTCAGACTGGCTTCGGGATGCCGAGATAGAAAACGTTTTATCTGATCCGACCCTTCTTCTGGGAAAAGAGAACATACAACATACAGTAGGTCTTTTCCCACTGGGAGCTTTTCCCAAAGGACTTCCAATAGTCTTTCCTGTTTGGAAGCCAATAGTTTGACATCTTCAGGTCTTCTCGACCAAACAATATCAGGATGGCGTCGGACAATGCCGGAAGCGGTACAGGGAGCATCGAGCAAAATTGCATCAAAATCCCCCAGGGAAGCCAGTGCTGATCTGTCACCGGCATCGCCGACAACAATTTTAGCGGTCAAACCCAGACGATCGAGGGTTTCTTTAATCCGAGGGGCCCTTAACGGATCAATTTCCATTGCCGTCACATCGATGTCATATGTTTCCAACAGCTGAGCAGTCTTCCCCCCAGGGGCGGCGCAGGCGTCCAATATTTTATCCGTCGGATTGAGTTTCAGAATTTCGGGAACCAACTGACTACCCGCATCCTGAACGGAACATATACCATCAGAAAATCCGGGAATCTGCTGAACCGGGCAAGGAGGATCAATTACGACAGCCCAATGACCGATTGGGTAACCATTGATACGATGTGTCTTTAATGTTTGAAGGAATTCTTCAACTGTTGTTTTACTGCGGTTGACTCGTAATGTCAGAGGCGGTCGTTTATTTTGTGTTGTTAAAATATCCTGCCAGTGCTGAGGATAGTCACGTTTGAGCTTTGAAATCCACCAACCGGGGGCATTAAAACGAGCGCTTAAGTTGGTTTGAAATCCTGCCGTTAACTCAGAGCGGTTACGGAGAAAATTTCTGAGAACAGCGTTTATGAAACCGCTTGACCAAGCCGTTTCAGGAGCGCTTTTGGCCGCTTCAACCGCCTGATTGACAACCGTAAAAGTTTTTTCCTTATTCTCTAAGAGTAAAGCCAGGGCAATGCCAAGTATGGCTTTAACCTTTTCCTGAGGCGCTTTTTTGATCAACTTGTTTAAAAGCAGTTCAATTTGAGCACGGTGTCTCACAGTCGTATAAAGCAAACTTTGGACTACCGACTTGATGTCAGAACGTTGCCCCTGAAGACAAACACTAAGTGCTTTTTCCAGGGAACACGATTCGGTTAGCATTTTTTGCCAACCTATGGCTCCAATTGAAATTGCCTGACCAAGGAGAGTGCTCATTTAAAAAACTCTCCTTTGACAATCGGGTAGCCCTGAAGAAAACTCTGGAAGGGCATTTTAGGTTTCCCGGGTCTTTGAAGAACTGTGGCGCGGATCCCACCCTGTGAACAAGCAATGGTTATCCCTTGTTTATCAACATTGACAACTTCCCCCGGTTGGCCTTGAACATCTTCGCAAAGCTGAGCTTCCCAAATCTTAATGACAGTGCCATTGTGCTGCGCAAATGATGAGGGGAACGGAGAAAAGGCCCGAATTTTTCTTTCTATTTGTTCGGCAGGAAGAGAAAAGTCCAATCGCCCTTCATCTTTTACGACTTTGTGTGCATAGGTAATCCCTTCGGAGGGTTGCTCCGTGAGGGAAATCTTTTCCGGATGAGATAAAAGGCGAACTAGCATATCAGCGCCGAGATGGGCAACAGAATCTGTCAGTGAGGCTGTTGTTTCTGTCCCGGTGAGCGGGAAGCTTTCTTGCATAAGCATCGGACCAGTATCCAATCCCGCGTCCATTTTCATTAAGGTAACGCCAAAATGGGAGTCGCCAGATTCAATAGCTCGGGTGATCGGGGCTGCTCCACGCCAGCGAGGTAAAAGACTTGCATGAATGTTGATGCATTTAACAACATTGTCTGGACCGATCCCTTTGGGAATGTTTAAAACACTCTCTGGCAGTAACATCCCATAAGCGGCTACGACCATGATGTCCGCCTCCATTGAACGAAGGAGTTCATGCATGGCTACGGCATCCTGAGGTTCTTTTTTAACGGACAGAGTTCCCGGAGTTTCAACAGGAATACCTCGCATCAAAGCTAAAGCTTTGACGGCAGATGGTGTGAGCTTCATTCCGCGGCCACTGGGGCGGTCAGGCTGCGACAACACGAGGCAGACTTCATGTCCGGCTGAGATCAGAGCGTCAAGTGCGCAAGCGGCAAAAGGAGGAGTTCCGGCAAATATAATCTTCATGTTTTCAATTTTAGTGTGTTCAATTTAGGGTGAGTTCTATTCGAAAGGATTTTTTCGCACCCATTTAAAAGTTGTTGGTAAAGCGATACACTTTTCGGAAAGTTGAGGAATCCTATGCAGACGCTAAAAACAATTGACAATATCCGTATTGCTTATGAGGTATATGGCGATGATTCGGCCCCCGTCATTTTACTCGTTATGGGGCTTGGCATGCCGTCGGCGGCTTGGCCAAAGCGGTTAATTGAGCAGTTGATTCGTCAAGGATTCCGGGTGGTTGTTTTTGATAACAGAGATAGCGGTGAGTCTACAAAAATAGATCGCCCCGTCGGTTCATTTACGGTTTTTTCCGCCATTGTTAAAACACTTTTCAGACGTCCGGTTGTTGGATGTTATTCACTGGAAGACATGGCAGCGGATACCGTGTCGGTTTTGGATGAACTCCAAATTAAACGAGCCCATGTTATGGGTATTTCAATGGGGGCAATGATTGCTCAGGTTATGGCCTATTTGTATCCACAGAGAATAGCATCGTTAATCTCTGTCATGAGTGCCTCCGGTAATCCTCGAACCGGCTTTGGGAAGTTGCGCGCTGTTCGGGGATTGCTAAGTAGCCCTCCTCGCACGCAGGACATCGTTTCTATGAAGAACTATTTGCGCAAAATGTTTAAAGCCATCGGTTCTCCGGGAATGAGTTATTCTGATGAACAGATTGAGTCGGTTGCGAAATCAATGGTTCACAGCAATTACAACCAAATGTACAGTTACCGTCAGTTGCTTGCGATCTTGGCATCAGGAGATCGCTCAAAAAATCTCAGAAGAATTATGGCTCCGACTCTGGTTATTCATGGGCAGGAGGATCCTTTATTGCCGTTGAAAGCCGGCGAGGAAGTGTTAAGGCTGATACCCAATTCAAGAATGATGACTATCCGAGGGATGGGCCACGATTTGCCGAATCCCGTGATTGACCAAATTGTTCCGGCGGTGGCCAAACATTGTCACCGATATAAGGATTAGCCCGCTTTATCTTTTCGTTCCTGAAGGCGACGTTTTTTTAATTCTGAACAAGCGCGGTCGTACTTCAGGCGGCTGAGGTGATCGATAAAAACAGTGCCCTCTAAGTGATCTAGTTCGTGTTGGATGCAAATAGCCAGCAGACCTTCGGCTTTCAGTTCCTGTTGCTGCCCATTTAGATCCATGTACTGTACAGTAATGGCGGTGCTACGGGAGACCTTTTCCCAAATGCCGGGCAACGATAAGCAACCTTCTTCACCGGTTTCTTCTTCTGTGCTTCTCTCAGTAATGACAGGGTTGATTAAAGTCAGTAAGTTATTTTTTTCTTCGCTGACATCAATCACAACCATTCGGATCGGCTCTCCGACTTGAGGCGCCGCAAGACCGACTCCGGGAGCTTTGTACATGGTTTCCCCCATATCGGCTGCAAGCTGACGCAATGAGTCGTTGATTTCTGCAACCGGCTGGCACTTCATTGCCAAAACAGGATTGGGAAATTGCACAATCGGTAAAATAGCCACAAGCGGTCTCCAAATGAGAATTTTTCGGAATTTCGAATTCTAGCGCAATTGCACAATTTTTCTATTATGTCCTTGGAAAATCAGCGAAATTGGTTAAGACTGGCTATGGTGTCGGGGATGAGTTTTGGAGGTTCATACGCCTTATTAAAAGCATTTGGTTTACCGGAAACCATTTTTGCTCAGAGTGTTTTATCGTTGTCGACAGTACTGCCTCAGGAACTGGCTATGTTGGTACACCGTTCTCCTGGCGAGGACGTTGAAACCAAAATTCAAACAATACTTGCTTGGATAAAGAATATTCCCCAAGTTCGGCTTCTTGTTCCCAGCGACAAAGATTTCCCCAAACGCTTTTTGACGGTTCCTCAGCCACCGTTGGTTGTGCTGGCGGCAGGTGATGTTAAATTATTAAGCCGAAAAACCGTTAGTTTGGTAGGGAGTTCTCATCCCAGTGCTGATGCGGAGCTGACGACGCAATCATGGGTTAGTGCTTTAATCAAAAAAGAATTAAGTTTGATTCAGGGAGAGGCTCCGGGTATTGAAAAAATTGGTTTGTTGACCGCATTGAAATCAAAAGTTCCGTCATTGGTAATTGTCTCTAAAAATCCATTAACAGATGATAATTTCGAACAAAAGTTGTCATTTATATTAAATAAGGGTTTATTAATCAGTCCTTTGGAAGTGTCGGAAGATCCTTGGTTAATGCGACAAAGGTTATTGGTTGCTTCAACAGATCATTTTGTTGTCATTGAATCCAGTATTCGTTCCAGGGTTCTGTCTTTGGTTCGGGAAGCCGCGGACGCCGGTCGGAATGTCATGGCTGTTCCGGGTTCGATTCATTCCCCCTTATCTAAAGGGTGTCATAAGCTAATTCGAGAAGGGGCTAAGTTAGTGGAATCAGCGGATGATATTTGGGATGAAATCAAAAATTAACAGGATGAAAACAAAAAAGTTCAATAAAAGTTGTTATTTTCTCTTTTTTTAGTGCTACTCTAAAAAAGCGTTTGAGGAATGGCCTCAAAAATTGAATTGATAAAACCAAATGAGTGAAAAAGTTTTAGTTATCGCAGAAAAACCCTCTGTAGCCTCCGATATTGCCAAAGCGCTCGGGGGGTTAACTAGGGAAAAAGATTATTTTGAGGGTGAGCGTTATGTTGTTAGTTCCGCCGTTGGTCATCTTTTGGAATTAACCGTTCCAGAAAAGTACGATGTCAAACGAGGTAAATGGACTTTTGCCCATTTACCGATGCTTCCACCGGTATTTGACTTAAAACCGATCAAGAAATCCGAAGATCGCTTAAAGCTACTGAAACGTTTATTGAAACGCAGCGATATAACGACCGTCATTAATGCGTGTGATGCTGGGCGGGAGGGTGAGTTGATTTTCCGCTACATCATCCAAGCCAGTAAATGTAAAAAGACAATTAAACGCTTATGGCTGCAATCAATGACCCCGGCGGCCATTCGAGAAGCCTTTGAGCATTTAAGAACGGATGAAGAAATGCGTCATTTGGCTGATGCGGCTCGTTCACGCTCTGAGGCCGATTGGCTTGTAGGGATTAATGGAACACGTGCGATGACCGCATTTAACAGCAAGGACGGCGGTTTTTTCCTGACTACGGTTGGTCGGGTTCAAACTCCGACTCTTGCCATTGTCGTTGAACGTGAGGAAAAGATTAACGCCTTTGTCAGTCAGAAATATTGGGAAGTTCACGCTCAGATTCAGGCTAAATCGGGTCAATATGAAGCGGTATGGTTTGATCCTAAATTTAAGAAAGATGAAGATCGACCGCATGAGAAGGCCGAGCGTATTTGGCAGGAGGACTATGCTCGTGCCTTGTGCGAAAAAATTAATCAACAAACTGGAATAGTCCGGGATACAGCAAAACGAACGACTCAGCTTTCTCCGTTGCTTTTTGATTTAACCAGTTTGCAACGAGAAGCAAATAATCGTTTTGGTTTTTCTGCTAAAACCACCTTGTCGTTAGCGCAGGCGTTGTATGAAAAGCATAAAGTGCTGACCTATCCGAGAACGGATGCCAGGGCATTGCCGGAAGATTACATTCCTACAGTGAATCAGACCTTAGGAATGCTCTCGGAGTCATCCCGTTACTGCGATAGCGTGAAAGAAATTCTTTCTCATAAATGGGTTAAGCCGACAAAGCGAGTTTTTGATAATTCAAAAATTTCAGATCACTTTGCCATTATTCCGACCTTACAACCGCCGAAAAAACTTTCTGAAGCGGAAGAAAAAATTTACGACTTAGTTGTAAAGCGCTTCCTTGCAGTTTTCTTCCCGGCAGCCGAGTACGATGTGACAACCCGTATTACGGTGGTTGGTGAGGAAAACCTCAAAACTGAGGGGAAGGTTTTGGTGAAGGCCGGCTGGTTATCGGTGTACGGTCGCGACGTCGAAGATGCTGAAACAATGCCCGCTGTCACCCAAAAGGAAAAAGTGCTTATCACTCACTCTGCCATTGAGGAAAAGGCAACAAAGGCACCGCCGCGTTACACAGAAGCGACGCTTTTATCTGCGATGGAAGGCGCTGGTAAATTAGTTGAAGAAGATGAGTTGCGTGAAGCTATGGCAGGGAAAGGATTGGGAACGCCGGCAACCCGTGCCGCCATTATTGAAGGATTGTTGCTTCAAAATTATCTCAGACGAGAGGGACGAGAGTTGGCACCAACGTTTAAGGCCAGGCAGTTGTTTGCGTTGTTGAAGGGGCTTGGAGTATCAGAATTGTCTGAACCGGAGTTGACCGGAGAATGGGAATATAAGTTGGCGCAAATTGAACAAGGTCGATTGTCTCGAGAAGTTTTTATGAAAGAAATTCGGGATATGACCGTTGAAATTGTTGATGCGGCCAAACGCTATGAAGGAAATACGGTTCCGATTGAAAATCCTGCTCACTTGAAAAATCCGTGCCCGAAATGTGGCGGAGAAATTGTTGAAAATTACCGCCGTTTCGCCTGTACTCAATGTGACTTCAGTCTTCCGAAGCATCCTGGTGGAAGAACTTTTGAAGTGTCTGAGATTGAAACGCTTCTCAAAGACGGTGAGATCGGTCCTCTGGACGGATTTATTAGCAAGATGGGGCGCCCTTTCTCATCCAAGCTTCGCTTGACCGAAGATTTCAAGTTGGAATTTGACTTTGGTAATGAAGATAAGGACAGCAGTGAAACTATGGATATTTCAACACTAACGGTGGTGGGAAAATGTCCGAAGTGTGGCTCAAATGTCTACTATAGTCCCAAAGGCTATGTCTGTGAAAAAACACTGCAGAAACAGTGTGACTTCAGAGTCGGCAAGACTATTCTTCAGCAACCTGTTAGCGCTGAAGAAGTTGCCAAAATTCTTTCTGAAGGCCGAAGCAGTGAATTGAACGATTTTGTGTCCAATCGGACTAAACGTAAGTTTTCTGCGTTCCTTGTTTTAGGAAAGGATGGTTCTGTAGGGTTTGAATTTTCACAGCAAAAAAACAAACCGACCAGAAGGAAAAAGGTCAATTCTAAAAAATAAAATACTTAAGAAACTGCCGCGAATTTCGCGGCAGTTTGGTTCGAACAAAGAAATTTAATTGTCTTGGGCGGAATTTTTTGCAGAGTCCGGTTTGATAACAGAAACCAATACCTGATCGACTTTGTTGTTGTCCGTATCGATTACTTCAAACCGAAAACCTCCGTAAACCACTTTGTCGGTTCGTTTGGGAATTTTGCGCAACATATACATCATAAAACCGGCAACGGTTTCATAAGTCGAGTCTTCAGGCAGGCTGTCGACATCCAATAATTTTTCTAAATCGTCCACGGGAGTAGAACCGTCAACGAGCCAAGAGCCGTCTTCGCGCTCAAGAATCTGAGATTCTTCTTCCGTAGTCACCAAATCCCCCATGACAGTACTCATCACATCATTAAGGGTGATGATTCCCACAACAAGGGCATACTCATTGATAATTACGGCAATGTCGCTGTTTGTGCGTTTAAATGTGTCGAGAATTTCCGACAATGTCAGCGAATCCGGAACAAGCTGTACAGGATGAACCAATCCGTCATCTTTGAGTGAAAGCGGGTGATCGCTCATGATTCGACCCAAAAGCGCTTTGGAATCGATGACACCGACAACATTATCAAGCGTTTCGTTGCAGACAAGGTACTGATTGTGAGGGGAATTGATGACTTTTTTGCAGATTTCTTCTTCGGAGTCGCTCAACAGGAAATAGATAATATTTTCGCGAGGTGTCATTGAACTGGGTACTGTGCGGCTTTCCAATTCGAAAATGTTCTCGATGGCATTTTTCTCTTCGTCGGCGATAACACCTGCCGCAGTGCCGGCATCAACGGCGGCCACAATGTCCTCAGAGGTGATTTTATCCGTGGTACGTTCAGGAAGGCCGAGGCTGCGCAAAATTACATTGGCTAATCCGTTGAAAAACCAAACAAAAGGACGTAATGCTTTGATCAAAAAGCTCATTGGTCCGATAACCGCCATTGCAATGGTTTCAGGAGCCACCAGTGCTAAACGCTTGGGAATCAAGTCGGCGAATAAAATAAACAGTGTGGTTGAAGTGACGAAACCGCACCAAAAACCGACATTGTGAGCCAAAGCAGGGTCATGAACCAAAAAGGAAACCAGGGCTGTAAAGTTCGGTGTAAACAGACGTTCACCCAAAATACCGCCCGCCAGGGATAAAGCATTAACGCAGATTTGAATAACCGTAAAAAAATGCCCCGGATGTTCTTGCAATGACAAAACGCGGGAAGCTTTTTTATGGCCTTCGTCAGCTAAAGCGCGTAAACGGATTTTTTTTGCTGCTGCCAGAGAGATTTCAGAGATGGAGAAAAAACCGCTGGTGATAACCAAGGCGATCAAACAGAAAAACAGTAGTGTAAAAGACATAAACAACGGAACAATAAAATGGTAGCTAAGTATAGCAAAAATAAAGACTTTTTCCTAAAATAGAAATAAGTAGTCACTATTGAATATTGTTGTTTTTGACGATTTAGGTAACAATACGGTAAACCCGATTGAATAAGTTTGTTTATTTCAAGGGATTATCATGATTGCCGGGCTTGTGTTCCTGGCAGGAGTGTTTGTCGCTCCATAAAAAGTTTGCGAGGAATTTTATGAAGACATTAATTGCCTTATCTGTTGCCTGTTTGGGTTTAAGTGTGAGTGCCCAATCTTTAGCGGCTTCCAGTACGCTCGAAACGGTAAAGGCCAGGGGACAATTAATTTGCGGTGTGAATACGGCCGCCCCTGGTTTTGCTTCCGTTGACAGTAAAGGGAACTGGACAGGGTTGGATGTTGACGTGTGCCGCGCGGTGGCCGCCGCTACGCTGGGGGATGCGAGCAAAGTGAAATTTGTTCCTCTGAGCTCCCCGCAACGCTTTACCGCCTTGCAGGCCGGAGAAATTGACGTGTTAGCTCGTAACACTTCTTGGACAATGAACCGTGATACGACAACCGGAGCACTTTTTACTACGGTGACGTACTACGATGGACAGGGCTTTATGGTGCCTAAGCGTCTGAATGTGAAAAGTGCCAAGCAGCTAAACGGTGCAACAATTTGTGTTCAGTCCGGAACATCCAGTGAAAAGAGCTTGGCGGATTTCTTCACGACAAACAACATGAAGTTTAAGACGGTTGTGTTTGATACAACCGAAGCAACTCAGGCGGCGTTTTTCTCGGGTCGTTGTCAAGCTTACACAACAGATATGAGTGACTTGGCTGGAGCCCGTACGAATTCAGCAAATCCTGCAGACTACGATATTTTGCCTGAGGTGATCTCTAAGGAACCCTTGTCTCCGGCAGTCCGCCGTGGCGACGATGAATGGTATTCCATTGTCCGTTGGTCTATTTTTGCCATGATCAATGCTGAAGAGTTGGGCTTGACAAAAGCCAATGTTGATCAGAAGAAGATTTCGGATTTGCGTCCTGATGTTCAACGTTTAGTGGGCGCTTCGGAAGATATGGGTAAAATGCTCGGATTGGATAAGGATTGGAGTTACCGCATTATCAAACAAGTTGGTAATTACGGTGAAAGCTTCGAGGCTAATTTGGGACCGAATTCTAAGCTGGGTCTTCCCAGAGGGAACAATAATCTCTGGACACAAGGCGGACTGCTTTATGCACCGCCCATCCGCTAATAAACGGTGAAATAGAAACAATGGCGGTTGTTTCAACCGCCATTTTGGTCATAATGCAAGCAAGTACGAAAGCCAACTCGACAGGATTGACGGGCGATTCCGCATGGCGACAGCGTGAAGCATACCGTCGTCGCAAGGAATGGTTTTGGCAAATTGTGGTTTTTGCCATAGTCGTGGGGGTGCTGTACCTCTTTGCTCAGAATGTCTTTGATAATCTCCAGGCTCGAGACATTCGTTCGGGTTTCGCCTTTTTATCAGATCGGGCTAGCTTTGAAATTGGAGAGTCTTTAATCCCGGTTTCATCCAATGACAGTTTCGGCCGCATGTTTTTGGCCGGGATGTTCAATACGCTGCGCGTAGCGATCTTATCGATTATCACTGCCACGGTATTGGGAGTCATTGTGGGGCTGATGCGTTTATCCCTGCATCCACTGGTGCGTTTTTTGGGAGTGGCGCATGTTGAGGTTTATCGTAACATCCCTCTCTTAATTCAGCTTTTTGCCATTTATTTAGTTATTACGGAATTTTTGCCTGACTCTTTCGATCCCATCCATTTTGGTTCTTGGGCAATGCTTTCAAAGGCCGGACTGCAGTTTAGTGTGCCGGTCGACTTGTGGCAGGTCAATTTGTTGGCATCGGTTACTGCAATCGTGAGCTTCTTTGGAGCTCGGAGTTATTGGCGTAAACGACTGACTGGTCTGATGGCAAGTTGCTATGCGATTATTGTCGCGTTTGTGTTGGCGGTGACAGTTTGGTTTGCGTGTGGGATGATTTTTGGTTGGAGTCAGCCGCATCAAGAAGGGTTCCTCGTAACCGGCGGTGCCAATGCCACACCAGAATTTATAGCTCTTTGGGTCGGATTGACGACATTTACATCTGCGGCCATCGCTGAGATTGTTAGGGCGGGGGTTTTGGCAGTGCCGGTCAATCAATGGAGAGCCTCCGCGGCTCTTGGCATGACTCGTTTGCAAACGATCAGTTATGTGATTTTGCCTCAGTCACTGCGTCTGATCGTTCCTCCAATGGCGAGTCAGTACATGAACCTGACGAAGAATTCTTCCTTGGCCGTTATTATCGGCTATCCGGATATTGTGAGTGTGGGGAACACGTCCATCGTGATTATGGGACAAGCTCTGGAGGCGATCCTGATCATTATGCTGGTCTATCTGCTCCTCAATCTGATCATTGCTGTAATCATGAATCGCGTTAATGCGAATGTGATTGCGGCTCCGCGGTAAAAGGAGATTTTCATGACAGCGATGAATGCCTCCCTTTGCCGATCACTTCGAAGTGACTATTTTGGTTCTCCCGGACGATCTTTTCTGACCCTTCTTATCGCTGGTATTTTATTTTGGTTTGCTCTCGAATTTTTAGATTGGGGTGTGATCAATGCGGTAACCCAACCGGATTTAGCCTTGTGTCGATCCTCTAATGGGGCCTGCTGGGGCTTCGTTTCAGAAAAATGGCGTTTGATTCTTTTTGGTCGTTACCCGTATGAGGAACACTGGCGAGCCGCTTTAGCCACGGCGCTCATTGTGATCATGCTGGTTGTGACGGCAATTCCCGCCTTTTGGACAAAGCGAGGCGCCCGAGTATTGGCTTTAGGCTGGGCGAGCGTTTTTATTCTTTTCTTTGTCCTGATGGCCGGAGGTGTCTTCGGCTTAACTTATGTGGATTCAGATGCTTGGGGCGGATTGCCTTTGACCGTGATATTGACATTGATTGGAATGACATTTTCCGCACCAATCGGGATTTTGCTGGCTATTGGTAGACGATCATCTTTACCGGTCGTTAAGGTTTTGTCCGCAAGCTATATTGAATTGGTTCGTGGTGTGCCGCTGATTACGGTCTTATTTGTGGCCACCTATATCTTTCCATTGTTGCTACCTGCCGGTTGGGTTGTGGATGGTTTTTGGCGTATTGCTCTCGGTATCGTTTTATTCCAAGCGGCATACATGGCCGAGACCGTCAGAGGTGGATTGCAGACAATTGGAAGTGGGCAATTCAATGCGGCCGCTTCATTGGGTTTTAAACCCTGGCAGGTGTACTTGTACATTATTCTGCCTCAGGCATTGGTGGCAGTAATCCCGGCCCTGGTCAACAGTCTCTTATCGACATTTATGGATACTTCCTTGGTGACAGTTGTCTCGATGTACGATCTCACAGGAGCATTACGTTTAGCTTTGGGGGATCCTCAATGGCGGCAATTTTTTATTGAGGGATATTTATTTGTTGCGGCGATTTATTTCTTTGCCAGTTTACTGATGTCTAGATACAGCATTTGGTTGGAGCGGCGGATAAAGCAAGGAAGCCAACATGATTAAGGTGCACGAACACACAGTGGACGTTGTCAAGCGAAGTGACCCGTTGTCCAGTCTCTTGACAGAATCAACTTTATTGAGACATTTAGAAAGATATGCTCGCCGTCCTCACGAATATTTTGAACCCATGGAAAGTTCTGAGGTTACGGAAGGTTTTGAAAATAATCAGCATGTGTTGCGCAGGATTTTGCACTTCGGCCGTATGACGGTTGCTGATAAAGTGACATTCGTTGACAACAAAACAATGGTAACGGACATTGATCAGACGGATGATTATCCCGCCAGTCGTCTGACCATCAAAATAGAAACCTCTGCAGAACAGGTGCTTTCTTTGCATTTTATTTATGAAGAAGATTCTGACACACCGCCTGCGGATGATATTTTCTTATCCTTAAGGCGAAAAGCGTACGAAGAGAAAGACCGAGAGATGGTGGAGCGCTTTAAACAAATGGCGCAAGATTTATCTGAATTGTCTTAATTTCCTTTTTTAGAAAGTTCTTTTTTTATGAATTTGACTCAAGAAGCCAATAATCGGATCGTTTTGACTTTATCAAATGAGATCCATGCCACAGAAAACCAGGTGCAAGCAGCCGTTAATTTACTCGATGGCGGTGCCACAGTTCCGTTTATCGCTCGTTATCGAAAGGAAGTAACCGGTGGTCTGGATGACTCACAACTTCGTCTTTTACAGGAGAGGCTGGGGTATTTGAGAGAAATGGAAGACCGCCGCGCAACGGTGATGGAGTCTATTGCAGCTCAAGGAAAATTGACGCAAGAATTGAAAGAAGCGTTGCTACAGGCCGAGACAAAACAGCGAATTGAAGATTTGTATTTACCCTATAAGCCCAAACGTCGTACGCGCGCTCAAATCGCTAAAGAGGCCGGTTTAGAGCCGTTGGCAGAGCTTCTCTTCGGAGATCCGAGTCAGGTTCCGGAAGTGGTGGCTCAACAGTTTATTAACGAAGAAAAAGGAATCAAAACCAGTAAAGACGCGCTCAATGGTGCTCGGGATATTTTGGCTGAACGATTCAGTGAAAATGCGGAACTTTTGGCTGTATTGAGAAGTTTTTTGACGAAGAGAGCTTTTATTGTTTCGGAGCTTGTGGAGGGTAAAGAGGCTGAAGGGGCAAAGTTCAAAGACTATTTTGACTTCGACGAAGAATTAACCGCCATCCCCTCGCACCGAGCATTGGCTTTATTTCGAGGACGCCAGGAAGGCGTTTTGTCAATAAAGATTGCTCTCAGTGAAGAAGAGGAAGCTCAAAAGCCCCATCCCTGTCAGCAGATTATCGCTGAGCATTTCGGAATTAAAGATTTAGGACGTGCGGCTGATCAATGGCTGCAAGATGTTTGTCGATGGACTTGGCGAGTAAAGGTCTGTTTGAATTTAGAGAGTGAGCTTTTTGAAACCATTCGTGAGCGTGCGGAAGAGGAAGCCATTCGTGTTTTTGGTATCAATCTCAAGGATTTGCTGTTGGCGGCTCCGGCCGGTCAGAAAGGCGTTATTGGTTTAGATCCCGGATTGAGAACAGGTGTCAAAGTGGCTGTTATTTCGGCTACGGGAAGCGTCTTGGAAACCGGGGTCATTTATCCTCACGAACCGCGCAAGGAATGGGATCGATCGATAGAGGTGTTGGCTGCGTTAGCTAAGCGCTATGGGTCGAAGTTGATCAGTATTGGCAATGGAACGGCCAGCCGTGAAACAGATCGTTTGGCCGGAGATCTTATTGCTCGCTATCCGGTTCTCGGTTTAACAAAGGTTGTTGTCAGCGAAGCGGGAGCGAGCGTTTATTCCGCCAGCGAATTGGCCGCCAAAGAATTCCCCAACATGGATGTGAGTTATCGAGGTGCGGTTTCCATTGCCAGACGGTTACAGGATCCGTTAGCCGAATTGGTAAAGATCGATCCTAAAGCTATTGGTGTGGGGCAATACCAACATGATGTCAATCAAATTCATTTGGCTCAGAAATTGGACGCGGTGGTTGAAGATTGCGTCAATGCCGTGGGGGTGGATTTAAATACGGCGAGCGTGGCCTTGTTGGCACGAGTGTCAGGTCTGACAAAGACAGTGGCTCAATCAATCGTAAATTATCGGGATGAGCATGGTGCCTTTAAGAACAGAAAAGATCTGCTTAATGTGCCCCGTCTTGGTGAGAAAACTTTTGAACAAGCGGCAGGCTTTTTGCGTATTAACGGAGGAAGTAATCCTTTGGATGCGTCTGCTGTTCATCCGGAGGCTTATCCCGTTGTAGAGAGAATCATCGAAAAGACGTCTTGCGATATTCAAACTTTGATTGGAAATAGGGAGGTCTTGAGAAAACTTAAAGCCTCAGAATTTACCGATGAGCGATTCGGAGTGCCGACGGTAAAGGATATTTTGTCTGAATTGGAAAAACCCGGACGTGATCCACGCCCTGAATTTAAAACAGCGGTATTTCGGGAAGGCGTGGAAAGTATTTCCGATCTAAAAATTGACATGGAATTGGAGGGCGTTGTTTCGAATGTAGCGGCTTTTGGGGCCTTTGTGGATATTGGTGTGCATCAGGACGGTTTGGTTCACGTGTCCGAGTTGGCGGATCACTTCGTGAAAGATCCCAGAGAAGTCGTAAAGGTCGGCCAAATTGTGAAAGTTCGTGTGATCGAAGTGGATATCGCGCGAAACAGAATTTCTCTTTCTATGAAAAAGACAAAGGAAAAGAATCGTCAGCCTAAGGCGGCAAAAGGATCGCTTCAAAAAGAAAATTCCATGAATGCTATGGCCAGCGCATTTGCGAGGCTAAAAAGATAGAAAGAGTCGTCAAATTAAGGTTTTTTGCCTAGACGAAACTGTTACAATCATCGGGATGTGAAAACGGAAGTTTTCAGTTCTTTTAACAAAATTGAGGAGTTGAATATGGACAACCCTAAGGACGCTAAGCCCCTGGAAATGCCGCCGGTTTTGGCTCATGTTCAGGCTGCAGTTGATCAATTGGTCGCATGCGAAACCATCAAGGCTGCGATTGAAGCGGTCAAACGCGATGACGAAAAGACGCTCGCTGATCAAATCGCTATCACGGAAGTCGAGGCGCCCCCGTTCCATGAAGAAGTGCGTGCGAAGGATTTTGCGCTTCGACTTGAAGAGTTGGGTTTGAAAGCCTCAATTGATGAAGAGGGTAATGTAACGGCGCGTCGAGCCGGTCAAGGTAACGGTCCGACATTGGTCTTGGCGGCTCACTTGGATACGGTCTTCCCCGCTGGAACTGACGTTAAGGTTCGTCGCGAAGGAAATCGCTACTTAGCCCCGGGTATTAGTGATGATGCTCGCGGTTTGGCTGCAATTTTGCAGGTGTTGCGCACGCTTCAGGAATTTAAGATTGAAACGGTCGGTGACATCTTGTTTGTGGGGAGCGTTGGTGAAGAGGGCAATGGTGATCTTCGCGGCTCCAAGTATCTTTTCAATAAGAGCGGCATTCATATCGATGGCTTCATTTCTGTTGATGGCGTCAATGTGAATCGAGTGTTGTGCGGAGCTACCGGTTCCAAGCGTTATCGTGTGCACTTTGACGGTCCCGGTGGACACTCTTGGAGTGCATTTGGCACTCCGAGCGCAATTCATGCGATGGGTCGCGCTATTGCCAAGATTTCGGACTTGCAAACGGTTAGCGATCCGAAGACGACCTTTACCTGCGGAACAATTAAGGGTGGAACGACTGTTAACTCCATTGCTGCGCATGTAGAAATGGAATTGGATATGCGTAGCGCAGGCGCCAACGAATTGGATGAACTGGAAGCTCGTATTCTGCCTATCTTTGAACAAGCCGCTAAGGATGAAAACGCTCGTTGGGGTTACAAGGATGAAGATGGTGTGAAGCTGACGCTTGAACCGATTGGTCATCGTCCCGGTGGCGGTCAAAAAGATGAGGTCAGTGTCTTGCAAGCCGCGCGTGGTTCCATGGCAGCGTTAGGTATCCCGCTTTACTCCTATGCTTTTGCTTCGACCGATCATAATGTGGCTGTGAATAAGGGTGTCCCGGCTACAACGTTAGGCGGTGGCGGTAAGGAAGGGTTTAACCATAATGTCAAGGAATGGTATGAACCGGTGGATGCCTACCAAGGTCCGCAATTGGCTATGCTTACGAGCTTGGTGTTAGTCGGTGTTGCCGGCGTTACTGAGCCCGTGCTTGAAAAGCGCGCATAGTGAAAAAAGGCACAGATTTTGATCAATCTGTGCCAGTCTGACAAACTTCCCGATTCACTGTTAATGATTGAATCGGGAAGTTTTTGCTATTAATGAGTTCTATCTCTCAATAAGAGGTTCGCCGTCTCTTGTGCTACCTTGATTCATCAGGGCGTTGAGCAGGATAGCGCCGAAAGTGGCAGTGCCGATGCCTCCGAGGGTGAAACCAGCGATATTAATCGTGAAGTCTCCGGCTCCCAATATCAAAGTAACAGCGGCGACGATCAGATTTCGATTGTTACCGAAGTCCACCTGATTGACAACCCAAATTCTGGCTCCAGCCACGGCGATTAAGCCAAAGACAACGATAGAAACGCCTCCCAGCAAGGGTTGCGGAATCGTTTGAATAATGGCGCCGAATTTTGGTGAAAAGCCCAAAATAATTGCAAAGCAGGCGGCGACCACAAAAATCAGCGTGGAATAAACACGTGTTGCGGCCATAACTCCGATATTTTCACCGTATGTTGTCACACCTGTACCACCGAAACTGGCGGCAAACATGGTGGCTAAGCCGTCTCCTAAGAAAGCGCGTCCCATATACGGATCTAAGTTACGTCCCGTCATGGCAGTGACGGCTTTGACGTGCCCTAGGTTTTCACCAATCAAGATGATAACGACCGGGGTGATCAGAAGAATGGCGTTGAAATCAAAGCTCGGGCTGGAGAAGTGAGGAAGGCCGAACCAGGCGGCATTGCTGATTACTGAGAAATCAATGGCGGGTCCCATTCCCAAGACATTGGCCAGAATGAAATAAATGACATAACTTAATGCGATTCCGACCAAAATCAGAAGTTTTTGTATGAGACCGCGGGTGTAGACAGCCACTGCTCCCACACAGACCATGGTAATAATGGCGATGCAGGCATTAAAAGTTCCGTCTCCCACGCTTTTACAGGCAGTGGGGGCTAAATTTAGACCGATAACAGCAACAACAGCACCGGTAACGACTGGCGGCATTAACTTCTCAATCCATTTCACACCAGTGGACATGACGATTAAGCCGACGATGGCGTAAATAAGACCGCAGGCAATAATTCCGCCCAGAGCTACGCCAATGTTGGCATTAAGACCGGAACCGGCACTATATCCGGTTGCGGCAATGACAACCCCGATAAATGCAAAACTGGAGCCCAAATAGCTCGGCACATGACCGCCGACAATAAAAAAGAAAATGAGCGTGCCGATCCCGCTCATCAGAATGGCTACATTGGGATCAAAGCCCATTAATAAAGGAGCAAGAATCGTGGAACCAAACATGGCGACGACGTGTTGAACGCCTAATGCCAGAGTTTGTCCGGTTGGCAAGCGTTCATCTGGTGCAATAACGCCGTCTTTTTTTAATTTCCATTGGGGAAAGTAGCTCATTTTGTCACTCCGAAATACGTTTTGAGCATTTTAACTCGGGTATTTTTTGAGCAGGGAAAATTAATCAAATACGGTACAATACACCCCTTAATTGTTGACTTTACGCCTTGAATTGTCGAAATAATTTATAAAATGGCTTCATTAGATACTCAATTGGCAAGGGATGTGAAAAAGCGTCGCACCTTTGCCATTATTGCCCACCCTGATGCGGGTAAAACGACATTAACAGAAAAACTTTTGCTTTTCGGCGGAGCTATTCAAATGGCCGGCGCTGTGAAGGGTAGAAAGGCTGCGCGTCATGCCACTAGTGACTGGATGGAAGTTGAGCAGCAACGTGGGATTTCTGTGACCAGTTCGGTCATGCAGTTTGAATATGACGACCACGTCATTAATTTGTTGGACACCCCGGGGCACGAAGATTTCTCTGAAGATACCTATCGTGTGTTGACTGCTGTGGACGCCGCTGTGATGGTGATTGATGCGGCTAAAGGGGTGGAAGCGCAAACGATAAAATTATTGGAAGTCTGCCGACTTAGGAATACTCCCATTATCACTTTCATCAATAAAATGGACCGTGAAGTTCGGGATCCGATTGATTTGCTTAGTGAAATTGAAGAAATTCTGAAATTAGAATGTGTGCCCATCACATGGCCAATCGGCATGGGTAAAACATTCCGCGGGGTTTTTTCTCTGACAAAGGATCATTTGGTTCGATTTACTCCGGGTGAAGATCGTTTATCAGGGAACGAAGAGCTGATTGAAGGTTTGGATAATCCCAGACTCGATGAGCTTTTCCCGATGGAAATGGACTATGTTCGTGAAAGCATCGAATTGGTAAAAGGGGTGAGTAATCCCTTTGATATTCAGAAATTTTTAGCGGGGGAACAGAGTCCTGTTTTCTTTGGCTCGGGCGTGAATAACTTCGGTGTCAAAGACGTTTTGGAAGCATTAGTTCAATGGGCTCCGGAGCCACAGCCTCGAGATGGCGGGACTCGTATGGTGGAGCCGATGGAAAAACCCTTTACCGGTTTTGTCTTCAAGATCCAGGCTAATATGGATCCAAAACACCGGGATCGTATTGCCTTTTTCCGAGTTTGCTCCGGCCGTTATACCCCCGGGATGAAGGTTAAGCATTTGCGCGAAGATCGTGAAATGAAGATTCCTAACGCGCTGACTTTCATGGCCAATGACCGTGTCACGATGACGGATGCTGTAGCAGGCGATATTATCGGGATTTACAATCACGGCCAGCTTCACATTGGTGATACGCTTACCGAAGGGGAAAAACTGGGTTTTACAGGGATTCCTTATTTTGCTCCAGAACTTTTCCGTTCAGCTCGCCCAAAGGATCCGTTTAAGGCAAAACAACTTCATAAGGGATTGAAGGAATTGGGCGAAGAAGGCGCAATTCAGGTTTTTGAAAATGATCTGGGCCATCTGTTTCTTGGAGCTGTGGGCTTCTTGCAGTTTGAAATCGTTGCTCAACGCTTGGCTACTGAGTACAAGGTGGACGCTTTGTATGAGAATACGGATGTTTCAACCGCCCGTTGGTTGTCATTTCCTGATGAACTCACTCAAAAGCAGTTTATGGACGAGCAGGCCTCAAGATTGGCTCGTGATGCGGACGGTAATTTAGTTTATTTAGCCACATCAATTTATAACTTGCAGACAACACAAAAACACTGGCCTCAAGTTGAATTTCATACGACGAGAGAAAAAAATCAGAGTTTTTCTTGAAAATAACACAAGATCGGCCGCAATTAGCGGCCGTTCTTGTAAGATGTGTGAGAATAAGATTAGAGCCCCGTTCGTTCCTTCCAATGTTTGGAACTGCCTAATACATTAAGACCGACAGTACGTCCGGTTGTTTGAATACTTTTTTGCAAATATAAGTTCGTATCGCTGGGCTCTTGTTCAATAAAAGGCTTATTGGCATATAGTTGGTAATTTTTTCGCACAATTCTCGGGGTGATATTGGGCATGATGACATTGCAGCCATGCAGAATACCTTTTTCTCGCCCATTTTCTTCCAGTGCATGCAGGGCTGTTGCGGCGGCAATATTAATGTCCGGTATCACCAGACGTGTCACCGCAATCATATTGAGTGAAAGACGCATTAAAGCTTTTTTCTCCATCATGCCTTCACCCAGCATATCAGCACCTTCACTGGTGATATAGGGGCCCATGCCGATCATATCTAAGTCCAACTTTTGGAAAGTGCGAATATCCTGGCAAAGGTCTTCCAAAGTTTGTCCGGGAATGCCGATCATAACGCCGGAACCGACTTGATAGCCGGCTCGTCGGAGGTCGGCAAGCGCTAGGTAACGTCTCTCCAGTCCTTTTTCACGCCCCGGAGCATTATGCAGGTGGTCGAAAAGTTTGGGATTTGACGTTTCAAAACGCAGCAGATAACGAAGACCAACAGGATTTCCACTGGCCAGAGCCCATTGCTTGTAGACTTCGTAAGGTTGCTCGCCGAGAGATAATGTAATTCCCAAACCATTAGGTAAATCTGTGCTTACTGTTTTTTTGTGAATAGTCTCTAAAACGTCTGTGATAAATGCGACGAATTTGGGATCTCGTCTTTCGCCGGATTGAAGACAAATGGAACCATAATGATTGTGAGCTGCCCAAACAGCAGCTTGCACAATAGTTTCTTTGCCTAACTCATAGCGAGGCACATTGTGATTGGATTTTCGGATTCCGCAATAACGGCAATCTAATGTGCAAATGTTTGAAAACTCAATTAAACCGCGATAATAAACGTTATTTCCTACAACCTCTGTTGTTCGATCGTATGCCGCTTGACGAAGAGTTTCAGCTTCACTGGTATCCGTAATGCCCAACAGGCGAATAATGTCTTCGTTGCTGAAGTCAGTTTGTTTGACGATATCAGAGATGCTTTTCATGAGTTATTTTTCCTTAAAGAGTTTCCAAGGCTTTATCAAAGGCGGCCTTCGCATCCGGATGGCAAGCCAAAACACGAGGCAAGACCCCTTGGAGATAAGAAATAGTGACTCCATAATTTGTCATTGGTACACCTTGCGCTTTTGCCTGACGCAAACGTGCGAGCATATGGCGACGAGTCACGATGCAACCCCCACATTGAATGATGACTTTGTACGGGGTTAAATCTGTGGGGAAATCTTTACCAACAGCAATTTCAATGTCTAAATCTCCGAAATTCTTTTTTAACCAGTTAGGAATTTTTATGCGACCGATATCATCTTTTAACGGATGATGAGAGCATGTTTCTGCAATAAGGACTTTATCGCCAGACTTTAATTTGGATAAGGCGGCTGCCCCTATGGCCATCTCTAATAAATCACTCTTGGAATAGGCCATTTGGATGGAAAATGTTGTAATCGGAATAGGTTCCGGAACTTCTTTGACTACACGTAAGACAACCTGGCTGTCTGTGACAACAAGTTGAGGGGGTTCTTTTAACTCATTGAGTGTTTCAGTGATACGGTCTTCTTTTATGACCATGCACTTGGCGCCGGCGTCGAGCAGTTCACGGATAGCCTGTACTTGCGGCAATATCAATCGCCCTTTGGGTGCTCCCGTATCAATTGGGGTGACTAAGATAACGGTATCACCCGCCTTAGCCAATTCTCCCATCAAGGGACGATCCGGTTCCGTTTTTTCTAAAACAGTTTGAATAATGGCGTCTCGTAAAGCATCAATTCCTTCTCGATTGGCCGCACTGGTTTGCACCACCTTGTAACCTCGACCAATAAGCGTTTGAACTTGCTCACTTTGCGGTTTTAGTAGATCGGTTTTGTTAAAAACGATAATGGTTGGCGTTCCATTAAGTTTTGTTTTCTTGAGAATATCTTCTTCGTGTTCGCCCCAAGTGCCCGCTTCACACACAACAATTGCGATATCCATCCATTCCAGAACGGAAAGACTTTTTTGGACACGGGCAGCTCCCAGATCGCCAATATCATCTATACCGGCCGTGTCCATGAAAACGACCGGGCCGATTGGAGAAAGTTCAAACGCTTTTTCCACTGGGTCCGTTGTCGTGCCCGCAACACTGCTGACGATAGAAATATTTTGATTAGCCAGCGCGTTAATTAAGGACGACTTCCCGGCGTTACGCTTTCCGAATAAGCCGAAATGTAAACGAAGACCTTTTGGAGTTTCCATGCGACTGGTTGCCATAATGACCAATTCCTTGCATACAAAAAAGGGACTCGCTAATGATAGCGAATCCCTTTTTGTTCAGACGTGTATCAGACCGATACTTTCGTACAAATTACTTTTCGAGGTTTGTACGAATAACGTCTTTTTCAAGCCACTTCGGAGAGTGGTGTTCGGCAGCTTCGTAAGAGATCGTGCCTTCGCCCGGACCCCAAATGCCCTTGAAGTGTTCCCAAGAGAGTAAGGCCAACGGGATGTGAGCACCGACAACCATCAACGAGCAGATGATGGAACCCCAAACATGGAACATGTACATCCACCAGAAAGCGCCTTTCGGAATCGCAGGAGCGAAGTAAAAGAGCATCCAACCAGTGACAGCGAGACCATACATCATGAAGAAGAAGATGAGATAACTCATCTTTTGACCGCCGTTGTAGCGACCTTGGGGCGGAACTTCCACCGGACCGAACGGGATCTTGAAGAAACGACGGGGGTAACCGCCGAAGTTGCGGAACCACTTAATCGTATCCATATCCCAGGTCAACAGAGCGTTCAGCGTTGCAGCGAAACGATGCGGTGCGAACACCAGGTAGCCGATCAGGTTGAAGGTGTATAGCACAGCAATCCAGATGTGCCAAACCATCAAATTGTTAGCTGTTTCATCGGAGAGGTTGCAGAAATAGACAGCCGCGCCGGTGAAAAGCAAAGCAAACCACGTAACCGCATTAATGCCATGAAAGACTTTATCAGCGGGATGGAATCGTAAAATTCGTTCAGCCATTATTTACCTCCCAAAGCCGCTAATTGTGTACGCGGATAATAGTGGGTATGTAAAAGGTGGTGAGCCAATTCGCCAGTAGCAGGTTTCGTATGCATATCAGCATAGAAACGAAGCACAGACTTGTTTTGGTGAGAGCAAGCCAGACCGTTTTCTTGGCAAATCTTGTCATCACGGTACAGACCAGCTTGGCGCGCCTTGATCACGTTAGAACGACGTTGGATGAGATCAACAACGGCGTATCCCGTGACACCGATTGCTAAAGCAGTAACACCAACAACTTTCAAAAAGCCGCGGCGACCAAGCATGGCAACGGTTTGTCGTTCGGTATATTCATACTTGCGCATTTATTGTCTCCATCCAATTAGATTTGCATAGGAATCGGCAACGTGGGATTGAGCCACGTGGCGCTGTCAGTACGAACCGGTTGACCACCGCCATTAACGCAACCGCCAGGGCAGTTCATCACTTCGATGAAGTGATAGCGGTTCTTGTCTTCCTTAATGCGACGCAAAACGGTTTCAAGGCCTTGCAAAGCACCATTGACAACACACACGCGGACTTCGAAGACCTTGCCTCCCAGTTTCTTAATCGGAACAGGGATCGTGGCTTCGACTACGGCGTCAGTGTGACCGCGAACGATCTTAATGTCAGGATCTTTCAATTCTTCGCCGGCTAACACGAAGTAAGCCGTACGCAAAGCGGCTTCCATCACACCGCCGGAAGCACCGAAAATCGTACCGGCACCGGTATAGACTTCCATTGTGCTGCGTTCGCGAGTCTTCGGCAATTCCAAGGGATTGATGCCCTTGCGGCGGAAGATTTCGGCGATTTCGCGAGCTGTGATGACCGCATCGACGTCCTGGAAGGACGGCGTGTTGGCCGGAATCTTGCCCGTTTCAACGAGGTGATGCCAGGCCGAGTTCATTTCCGGACGAGCCGCTTCAAAGATCTTAGCCGTGCAAGGCGTTACAGCGACAACATAAATGTCGCGAGGATCTTTCTTCCAAACATATTCGGCCGCCCAGGTCTTGGCGATCGGGCCGCCCATTTGAATCGGGCTCTTGGCCGTAGACAAGTGCGGGATAAGACCCGGGTGGAAGGTTTCAACATTCTTCACCCAAGCCGGACAGCAACTTGTGAAATGCGGGAAGGGGTGCTTGGCAGCTTCAGCCAATTCAGGATCGCGTTCACCCAAGACCCAGTAACGGATCTTGTTAATGAATTCGAAGCCTTCTTCCATAATGGTTTGGTCAGCCGTTTGGTTCACGTCGTAGGTGACAAAGCCCGCTTTTTCCAAGGCATTGACAAATTGTTCGGTAACCAATTCACCAGCCTTAGCACCGAATTCTTCACCAACAGAAACGCGAACAGCCGGAGACGGATGGGCGACAACAAGCTTGTTGGGGTCATCGAGCATCTTCATGACTTCGTCAACGAAGCTCATTTGTTCGACTGCATTGAAGGGGCAAGCAATCAAGCATTGGCCGCAAGACAGGCAAGCGTCTTCGCGGATGGAGTGGACAACACCCAAACCACCGGAGATGGCATGCACCGGGCAAACTTTACGGCAAGTGTCGCAACCAACGCAGTTATCCTTGTTGATCTTGATCACACCGCGCAATTCACCGCGACGGAGGTTGCCAACGTATTCAGGTCCGTTTTCTCCGTGCGCGTTGGGCGGCGGAGTAAACGTATTGACCATAATCGTTTTGGACATGTTTAAATCTCTCCCAAGATTTACTGAAAAAGGAATCTCTAAGTCACAAGTGCCTTGTGCACAGGTTTCCTTGAAACTCAGGGATTGTACGTACAATTCCTGTCGTCAGTCGTTCGCCTTGGTCCCGGCGAATCCACTGCCGACGGAGGAACTATAAAGAAATATTACGATAAATAAGGAAAAAATAGGGTAAAAAGACATACCTCTAACGAGGTATATCTGTCGGACTACATGTCGATGGCTGAGAGCGGTTTTCGCAATTCAGCTCGGACGTTATCCATTCCCGAATAAAAAGCTTTCATCATGACAAGCCCTAAAAATTTTCCGGCATCGGTCACAATTAAATTGTCGGGATCGGAAGGGTTATCTTTAATAGCTCCGGCGAGTCTTAGGCCCAGCATTTCTTTAAAGAGTGCTTTATCCAGATCAACTCCGTGAACTTCACGGAAGTATTTTCTGGATAAGCGGGCAGCGAAAAGACCTAATAAGAGGCGGTATTGCAAAATCGCATGCTTATCAAAGCGTTTTCTGCGCTCAACCCCCATTTTTCCTTGACTGATTCGTTCGTTGTATCGACGAAGGCTGAAGGTATTGACATAAAGGGAGTCACCCAAGAAGCTGAATGCTCCGGAGCCTAAGCCTAAGTATTCATCATGATCAACTACGTATTCATCAAAGCCCTCATCGTGTGAACGCCCGAAGGTCCATGAGGTCAATTGATTGTAGTTTTTACCCAGGGTATCCAAAATAATTCGGTACTGAGCAGCCAAATCGGCAGTCGGGGCGGCGATGGTATTTCTGACACTGGCTTTGGTTTGGGTTGTAACCATTAAAGGATACGTGGTGATTTGACGCGGATTGAGTTTCATTAACAAATCCACATCACGCTGTAAGATCTCTTCAGTTTGTCCCCTGAAGCCGAAAATCATGTCAACGTTCATGATGGGGAAGAGTTCTTGCGCGGCTTGAATGCGCTCAAAAATTTGTTCGCCGCTGCCGAATTTATCGAAGCGGTCGATCATCTTTAAGATATTGTCGTCAAAACTTTGTACGCCGACCGACATGCGATCAACTAATCCCTTGAGGTTACGGAAGCTTTCTGTAGCCAGATGGGCAGGGTCTGTTTCGCAAGAGACTTCTTTCATGGACGGAAAAAGTTTTCTCGCCAACTCAATAGTCTTGATCAATTCGTCTTCAAGAATTGTAGTTGTACCGCCCCCGATGTACATGGATGTAAAGTCGTAACCCATGTCGCGAGCCATCTGCATTTCTTTGCGTAGATTCACAAAATATTCGCGAGCCTTGTACTCTTTAAAGATAAATCGGTGAAAGGTGCAGTAAGAGCACAGGGTATGGCAGAACGGAATGTGCGCGTACATCATGTACTGATGACCTTCCTGGGGTTCGGGATGGCGATCCAAAATGATCGGTTCAACATTGAGCTCGCGGTCAATGTAGTACTTCATAATGCGATCGGTCAGTCCGATCATCCAGTCCGGTAGCAATTTATTGTGTTCTGCCATAGCTTACTTTTCAATGATTTGAATTTAGGGGCACTATTTTAGCGATGACCTGCGTAAAGTGTTTGAATTTGCGGAGCAAATTTTTCAGCAAGCACCTTGCGTTTAAGTTTAAGTGTTGGCGTCATTAAGCCGTTGTCAATCGTCCAGGGATCCAGTGTCATATGAACATTGCGCGGCAGTGCGTATTGCGGGAAATCCTTGACTGCGGTCTTAATACGTTTGAGCACAGCGTTTTTGGTCACAGTAGCCATTAGACTTTCAGGATCATTGGGATCCAAATCAAGAGTTTGGGCTAATTTTGACCATTCTTCTTTATTTAAAACAACAATTGCCGAAATGAAGGGACGATTTTCTCCGATCACATAGGCTTGATCAAATAAGGGGTCAATTTCAATAGCCAATTCCAAATCGGCAGGCGGAACTTTTTCTCCAGTGCTGGTAACGATGATTTCCTTAATACGACCGACAATTCTTAGGAAACCCTCTTGGTCGAACTCGCCGACGTCGCCGGTTTTGAGCCATCCGTCTTCTGTAAAGACCTCTCTGGTTGCTTGGGGACGATTCCAATAACCCTTCATCACGCAGGGAGACTTGACTTGGATTTCATTGTCTTCTCCAAGGCGTACTTCGGTTTGCGGCAGAGGTTTGCCAACCGTATTGGGGTGATTGTATGTTAAGGAGTTCCCAGCGATAATCGGGCTAGACTCTGTCATGCCGTAACCTTGAATAATCGGCAGACCGAGACCGCAAAATGCTTTGGCAACCTTTGAATTCAAGGCCGCTCCACCGCTGATAGCGATACGAAGTTGCCCGCCAAATTGGTTCAGTAACGTTTTAGAGACTAATCTCTCCAAAATCGGCCAGACAAATGGATCTAATAGCGTCACACCACTGCGTTGTCTCGGCAGACCATACTTTTCACAAAAACGTCTCCAACCAACGTCAACCGCCCAACCGAAGAGCATGCGAACGAAAGCGGATTCTCGAGAAAGTTTCGCCTGAACCTTGGCATAAATTCGTTCGTAAATTCGAGGAACGGAAATAATCACGTTCGGTCGGACAATTCGGAAATCTTCCGCCAGCTGTTGAATAGAGCGGGTGTACACAATGGTGCAGCCCATGCCGAGCGCCAGATAGTAACCAGCCATGCGTTCAAATGTGTGAGAGACAGGCAGGAAAGACAGAAACACGTCACCCGGTTTAGGACAAACCGTTTTGAGCGTATTAATAACATTGCTGACAACATTTTTGTGTGTGAGCATGACCCCTTTTGGTTTGCCGGTAGTGCCCGATGTATAAACGATAGCGGCCAAATCATCTTCAGAAGGCCCCTGCGGCAATTCGGTGACACCGTGACCGGTGGCCAGCCAACTTTCCAAATCCCAATGGTTAACGCCATCTTGTCTGAGCTCAGGAGATGATTCGTCAGTGAAAATCACGTCTCTGAGATGTGACATCACCGTATGGGTCAGATAAATAGAGTCCCAGCGATTTTGACGATTAGTCACTAACACGCTGGCTTGGCTGTCTGCGATGATAAATGCGCTGGATCCCGCTGTATCAATAGCATGAAGGGGGACTGGCACCAAGCCATTGGCAAGGACCGCCTGATCACAACAAACAGCATCAACTCCGTTGGGAAGCAAAATGGCAACACGGTCTCCATGTTTGAGTCCCATTTTGCAGAAAGCCTTTCTCCATTGCTGGATGCGCTCAGCCAGATCTCGGTAAGAAACACGCTCCCAAGTGTTGGTGCGCCGATCAAACTGCCTCAAAGCTTCGGTATGAGGGGCAATCTTTGCGCGAGCAGGAATGAACTGATCCAGGGTTTTTAACTGACATAACGCGTTAAAGCGAATTTCAGCAGAATCTAAGGCCACGGTTTACCTCAAAACAACAAATGATTTTTCTCTAACCTGCCTATTTTAAGCTGAAAGTGGCATTTTTAGTGTTTGCAATGGCGTGGTGTTTTTGTCAGTTTTTGATTTTGTAACCGATCTTCAGTAACCAAACGGCAAGCATAAAAAAGAGAGCACAGGTCATTAGTCCCGCCGATGCGTAGGTAACTGGATTTGTTTCAAAGAACCCCAAAAAACCACCCCTGAAGCCATCAATTAGATAGTACAAAGGGTTAAAGGTGCTCAGTTCTCGCCATGGAGAGGGCAATGCTTCGCAGGAATAAAAGACACCGGACAGAAAGGTGAGCGGCATAATGAAAAACGTCTGAATGATTCCCATTTGTTCGTAACGGTCTGCCCAAATAGCTGTAATTAACCCTAATGCCCCCATCACAAAAGCACCTAAAAAACCGAAGGTAAAAATCCAAATAACGGAACTGATGCTTGGTGTTATCCAAAAAGCAGTGCCCGCCCATACGAATAGACCGACAACAAGTCCGCGCAATGTGGCAGAAAGAGTGTAAGCGGCGGCTATCGCGACATTGCTTAACGGAGTGACCAATAAAAAAGTCAGAGTACCCGATATTTTTGACTGTACAAAAGAAGAAGAGCTGTTGGCAAACGCATTTTGCAAAACTGCCATGATAACTAAACCCGGAACGAGGAAATCCAGATAAGAGCTTGTTGAGCCGATGGGTACTCTGTCTTGCAGGGCTGCGCCGAACACAACCAGATACAGCAAGGCCGACAGGACGGGGGCGGCAATGGTATGAAAAGCCACTTTTTTGAATCGAATGATTTCCTTTTTCAACAACGTGAAAAAGGCTGATTTGGCACAAAATGATTGGGAAGATACGGGCATTTTTAATGGGATTGAGTCACTTTGATAAACAGATCTTCCAGAGAAGCTCGTGAAGTCTGAAGGTTTTCTATTTCGCAGCCGTTTCTCTGCAGTTCTTCGAGGATATTGCTTAAATCTTTTGCGTCATAGAATCCAATGACGTAGTTTTGTGTCTCACGGCGAATGGTGCGGCTACGAAGTTTTTCGGTAAGTTCTCCTTTGACTAATCGGAAACGAACGGAGTTTTGCTCAACGGCATCGAGCAGTTGCTCGGTTTGCCCCGAGGTGACAATTTTTCCGTGATCGATAATGGCAATTTCCGAGCAAAGATTTTGAGCCTCTTCCAGGTAGTGAGTGGTTAAAACAATCGTGTGACCTTTTTGGTGAAGTTTTTCAATAAATTGCCACAGTTGATTTCGTAATTGAACATCAACACCTGCGGTGGGCTCGTCAAGCACGATGACAGGGGGTTTGTGAACCAGAGCTTGAGCGACCATGACTCGCCTTTTCATACCGCCGGAGAGCAAACGACAGGGAGTTTGCATTTTGTCGCTTAAGCCTAAACTGTCAATGATTTCTTCAATCCATGCGGTGTTATTTCTTAATCCGTAATAACCGCTTTGAAATTGCAGTATCTCATAGACAGTCAGGAAAGGGTCGCACAGAAGTTCTTGAGCGACTACGCCGATATTCATTAAAGCGCTTCGGCTGTCCTGTTCTATGTCATATCCTGCAATGCGAATTTTTCCCGCACTCGGTTTAACCAATCCAACCATGGAGTTGATTAAAGTGGATTTTCCGGCACCATTGGGACCGAGAAGACCGAAAAAAGTACCTTCACGAATTTGAAGCGAGATACCTTTTAGTGCCTCAAATCCGTTAGCGTATGTTTTTCGCAAACTGTCAATGTCGATGATGTTTGAATTCATACCTGTTAATCTATTTCGTATCGAACAGGGATTTCTAAGGAAGCGGCTCGCCTGGCTTGAGTTTTTAAACCTTTTAGTTGTTGAGCAGCCGATAAAGTCGCTCGTCTGAAAAGAGCATTTCCACCCTCACGTAAGCGATAGTCAGTCACTATGCCCGAATCATTGATAGTGACAATAAGAACGGTTTGTCCTTGCAAACCGATATCTCTGGCTCGCTTTGGATAGCGCTTATTTTGTTCAATCACCTGAACTATTTGCATTAAGGCGTTGGACATTTCGTTGTTGCTTTGTCCCGTCCCCTGTGTTGCGGGAGCTTGTTTAGCACTGCCTACGCTCTTGGCAGCAGATTTTCGCGGGGGCTCAATCGTTTTTTGGGGTTTGGGCAACTCTTTGGGTTTAACCTCAGGAGGCTTTTGTTCTTCTTTAACCTTTTTAATCACCGGCTGCGGCTCCTGAAGGTGGATCTTCCAGGCACTTGCGGGAACGGTCATGATGACCCAACGTGGCTCTTTTTTTAGAGGTGTTGCGATGTTTTCAATCGGCTTGACGGGGTCTCTATGTACGCTTGCTTTTTGTGGCATGGCAAGAGGATCCGAGAATTGCAAAAAGGCCAGAATAAACAGGCTTGTTGCTGTAACTGATGTCAAAAGTCGGGCTGTAAAACTTGCTTGCCGATCGTCAGGACCGGGTTGGGTACTGTCATAGGCAATGTGTTTGACGACTGTCATTGTTTGGCCTGCGTGCTGATCACAAAACGTCCGTTATTTTTTTCTTTGGCCAGATCCACCAATGAGACAAAAGAATCGAATGCGGCTTTCCCGTCCATGTGGATGTTCAAAATGGCGTTTGAAGAACCGACAAGGGCTGCTTCGATCTCGGTCAGAGTCACGGATCGATTATCCATCCAATAAGAACCATCCGAACGGACGTTGACGCTGATCTGGCGGTCAGCGCGTTTGACTTCAGCCGTTTCACTTTCAGGCAAGATGATTTCCAAAACAGGTTTGGAAAAGCTCATTGTCACCACGAAAAAAATAATGAGCATGAACAGACAGTCGATTAAGGGGGTTAAATCGATTTGAGGGTCATCGTCGATAGGCGAGAGTCCAGGTGGAACAAAAATACTCATTTCGTTTCTTCCTCATCATCGCTTACTGCATGCGGGTTATTTTTTGTGCGGATGCGGTTCATGATTTCCAAAGCGCGATAGCTATGTTCGACGGCTTCAATATGAAAACCTCTGAATTTGAGCATCAGCCCGTAATAAACCATCAGCACGGGAATGGCAATGCATAGTCCCATCACCGTTGTAATCAGTGCTTGCCATATACCGGCGGCAAGCAGTTCCGTGGAGGGAACTTCGGTAAAAGAGAGTGTTTTAAAGACTTCCACCATGCCAAAGACCGTGCCCAACAGTCCCAGCAGCGGCGAAATAACACTGATAAGTTTCAACCACACAAGACCGTTGCTTACCCGTTTGAAATTGCGATGGAAAAGGTAAGCGACTTCAGCGCGAATGTCATCGGAGTGTGAGCCGTGTGTAGCTACAATGTCGTAAATAATTCGAATAAGAGGGTTGGCTGTGTTGGGGTCAATATTTCTCAGACAGCGGTCTTTACCACTTTCCAAATCAAGGAAATCTCGGCGAAAATTTTTCCATACACGGCTTAAATACGAGATAAGCCAAACTGAAACGTACAATGCGTACAGTGCTACAAAAATGAGTGCGACGCCAGCTGGTCCGATTAATGTATATAGTGATTCAAGATTTTCCATGGTTTCAATCCTCACGCTAAAAGCTCACGGAAAGCTTCTGCGGCAGCTCGATAATCCTCATCATTGGGGTGTTTGGCAGCTTCTTCGCGTCGGGCAACAGTTTCGGCTGTTTCCTTGTAGCCCGGCATTTTTTTCATTTGTTCGATTAAAACGGGATTGATTTTGCCTTGACACAGAAATGTAGCCTCAAGCCGGTTGCCATGTTCCGTCCTGACAATGGCATCACATTGGCGTTTAAACCAGTCTTTGGCTCGTTCACTTTGCGGATTGCCGCCCATAGTGGCGAAAATTCCTAGGGATTTATTGCGAATGTAAGGGACTAATTGGGCTAAATCTGGCGGCAGTCCGCCCTTATCGCACCAAAATCCGACAATCACTTCGTTATGCTGATCAAGAAGTTCGGTGCATTTGAGAACATCTGTTGTGCGCTTTAGCGAGGTATTCGGGTATGCACGATTTAGTGCTTCGCCCACTTTCCAGGTGTTTCCCGTGATAGAACTGATAATGATGAGAGCAGACATATTCAGAATTCCTCTTTTTAGCAAAATTGGGCTTTAGCTTTCATAAAACCGTCTTTCACGGAATCGATAAGCTGATGGTTTTCGCGGCCGACATAGACACAGAAATGCAGTTTCTGGTTTTTTCCAAAAAAGGCCACGTAGTGCGATTCACGACCCATAAAAGGCATCGAAATAAATGCGGCGGTCTCCAACGAATCTGCATTGAGATGACCGCCGATGACGGCGTCTTTAGCCAAAATGTTGTAATAACCCATGCCGCGTTTGCCTGCAGAGAGTTTGGATTGAATTTCAAAGACATGATCTTCGTGAATAATAAAAAGGGTGACTTTTTCCCACTGACTCATTTGCGCCCACAATTCATCGAATGAGGTGATGTCCTTGATAAAGGAACAGACTTCGCCTGGCAAAGCTCGTGCCGCTTCCAAATCCGAACATCCGAGCTCCTTGGCAATCAATCCCAAGGTCACGGGCTTTTTGGCATTCATTAATTCTTGGATTTTTTCTTTGTTATCCATTGTGATTCTCCGTATTTAAAAATTCTTTCTTTTTAAGCGAGTTCATTCGCAGCGCTTGATCAGCACACAGGGCAAGAAGCTCCAAATCATGAGTAATCAGTAAAACAGCTTTGCCACGATCTGCCTGTTCGCGAAGTGCCTCGGCAACCCGTTTCATGTTGTCGCCGTCTAAACCGCTAGTGGGTTCATCCAAAATGAGAATATCCGGGTTTTTAGCTAAAGCGCACGCAATGACGAGTCGTTGCTTTTGACCGCCAGACAGCGATTGAGGATGACGATCGGATAACTTTTTGAGAGAAAAAGCTTCAAGTAACTTATCAATGGTTTCGTCTGTATGTTGAGTTTGACAAGCGGCAAAAAGACAGGCCCTGATTTCTTCGCGCACACTGCGCATCTGCAGTTGATGATCGGCGTTTTGAAGCACAAGACCGGTGTGTTTGAGTAGATCTGCAGCGGAGGTTTTTGAACCTTTAAGGTAGAGCTCTCCGGATCCTGTATTGAGTCCGGTAATCAGACGAACCAGTGTGGTTTTTCCACTACCGTTTTCACCAATCAGTGCCGTGATGCCTCTGCCGATTTTGAAATGAATGTTTTTGAGCAAAAGCTCTTTGTGTTCAGTGGGAACCCCTTTGAAAAGCTGTTTGAACTTTGCCAACTTTGAGTGACGGTTAGCCCGCTCATAATCAAAGGTCAGATCGGTTGTCATCAAAATGGGGGCTTCCGGGGTAATTTCAGGCAACGTTTCACGAACGTCAGGTACATAGGCATCCCGAAGACCGTACTCTTGCCGAAGTGCCTTATTTTCTAGAATCTCAAAGGTGCCCCTTTCTTTGATTTCACCGTGCTGCATCACGATGACTTCATCGGCAATTCCGTTAATCCAGTGCAGACGGTGATCTACTACCAAAATGGCAAATCCCAATTGTTTAAGCCGTAAAAGTTCCTGAGCGAGCCGATCGGTAGCTTCCGGATCCAAGTTTGCCGATGGCTCGTCCAGGATAAGAGCCTGCGGTTCAGAGACGAGAATTTCGCCTAACGCTACACGTTGTTTTTGTCCTTCCGAGAGTGCGGAAATGGAGTGAGTCAAAAGCTCTTCAATGTGAAGACGTTTGGCAATAGTATTGACTCGCTCTTGAACTGAATTTGGGTCAGTACCGGCAACTTTGAGCGTAAATCCCAACTCATCTCGAACACTGAGAGCAAAAAATTGATCTTCTGGGTCTTGAAAAAGCGTGCCGACTTTATCGGAAATGTCAGAGACAGAAACTTCTTTTGTTTTCTTGCCAAAAACAGTGACACAACCGGTCATTTCGCCTGCATAGTAGTGCGGACAAAGCCCGTTTGCCAGACGCATCAATGTGGTTTTTCCGCAGCCTGAAACGCCCGTGACCAGGACAACTCGCCCTGGCGAGACAGTCAGATTCAAATCTTTGACAGCCCAGTCGGTTTGAAACGGATAGCGGTAGGAAACATTTTCAAAAGTGATCATGATTTTTCCGCTGTCATGGTATTCTCACTGCATTGGGTGTGATTCCCCAATCGCTCAGGTAAATTTCAGCTACCAATGCCAAAACCACAGTCAGCACGCCCATACCCAAAACGATCCAATCGCGGTAAGAAAGTTTTTCTTCAGAAGAAAAGGCATTGGCTGCTTGGTTATCTAAACCCCTGTCAAGTCCTTTTAATTCAGCGGCAACTCCCAATGCTTCACTACTTTTGAGAGCTCTGAATAGTATTGGTGTGAAAATAAGCCTTGTGCACAATAGCGGATGAGTGCAAAGCATCGTGAAATTCACTTGCCAGCCTCTGATTTTCAACGTTTCCCAAACTTGAGAAACATCGTGAGCAAAGGTCGGAATAAAACGAATCATGACTGTAGAAGGTAATGTGATGACAAAAGGCAGGCGCAATTGAGCAAGGGCAGCCATAATGTTTTCAATTTTGGTTGAAAGCGCCAGTCCCATAACCAGATTCATCATGGTTAAACCACGCAAGAAGGGAATTAAAAGATTTTGTACAGTCATTTCGCCCAATGCAGGGATAAAGAGAGTGATGACTACTGTGCAGCCAACTGCAAGCCCCATCATCAAGGCCATGAGTAAGTACAAAATAGAAACCAGTGCCGGGCGCTTAATCAATAAAGCCATCAGCAAACTGACTGAAAAAAGCGTCAGCTGAGCCGCTAAGCTTGAGTAAGCGATGGTTGAGACGGCTCCTAAAAAGGTGATCAGCAGTTTGCTCCTTGCATCAATTTGTGTCAGGACGGAATGATTCATGATTAACTCCTGACAATACCGGCATGGCGAAGCTCTTTAAGTGCCCGATAACCAGTAAAAAGTCCGAGCAGACAGCCTGTGTAGCCAATGAAAATAATGGGTAGTACAGACAGTACAAGAGCTGGTGTCTCGCGCATCATGAGGTAAGAGACCGCGATGGAAAAGAGTTTGGTGGCAAGGTCATAGACGGCAACCCCCACGAATGTTGACCACGACTTTTTAAAGCCCCCTGTGAGCCCAATGGCCAATTCTGCTGCTAAAGCGCCGACAAGCGCAGCAGGCAACAAAGTGATGCTTCCTCCCATCAAAAGCACACTCACAATCATTGATACTGCGGTAAAAAGCAAAAGCGTTCCGCTTTTTCTGACTTTTGCTAACAGCACGATCAGAAGTGTGGTGAACACAAGGTTTTTAAGCATGAGCGTAACCGGGTTCATGCCGCCGCCGGCCAAAGCTATCAGGAGAGAGGATAGCTTGATGGCGGCAGCAAAAACACCGATCATGACGAGTTCTTGCGATTTCCAATAGGCCGATTTAACGGTCATTTTTATCACTCGTCAAAAGTCTTAGAACTGAGCATTCAGTTTGACCGTAAAGTAGCGTCCCGGCATCCATATAGAGGTCTGTTCGCGGTAAGCCTTATCGGTAATGTTGTAAAGACCGACGTCTACGGAGTATTTATTTTGCGGGCCGAAGGCGACACCACCAGTTAAGTTAAACGTTGTCGCGCCGCCGAGGTGATAATCGCTTTTCCCATCAATTGATCGATAGTCACTTGAGGATTGCGACCATACATAGCCGTCCATGTGGATGTCGAGCCCATCGTATTCGCCATTCCAGCGCACACCGTATCGAGCGGAAAGGCTCGGAGTGCCGGAATCGTAGGTTTCCACACCGTTACCGTAATCGTACTGACGACGCATCCAGGTTAAAGATGCGTACGGTTCAAAACCGGTTTGCATGAGTTGGGTGCTAACTGAGATCTCGGCACCTAAAGTTTTGGCTTGGGCGACGTTTTGATACATGTCTTCGCCACCATGCTGAACGCTCGGTAATGCATCGATGTAGTTATCCGCGACGGAGTAAAACAGTGAGGCATCAAACATAGAAGCACCGTTTGTCCAACGTGCGCCGATTTCAAAGTTGTCAGATGTTTCTGGGTCTAGGTCAGGATTATTCCAAGTGGTTCCGTCTTGCCCCATACTCGTGGGCACATAACGCTCTTGTAACAGAGGAGTACGGAAACCTTGTGACCAAGCGGCGCGTAAAGTCCAATTTTCAATACCGGTCCATGAAATCCCGGCATTGAAGACAAAGCGATCATTGGTTTCATCTCCTTCTTCACCAAACCCAGAAGTTTTATCGGGCGTTACAGGTAACCCAGGCATCATCGATGTCCAGTAATGTTGGACTCCTTCGGCCTTTGTCATATCAGTTTTTACGTAGGTGTAGCGAACACCGTAATTAAGTTTAAAGTCATGAGGAAGAGTGGATTCCATTGCGGCAAACAAGGCATGGGTTTGCATCGTACCTTGGTAGTAACCTGTTTTCGTGTAATAGTGAGTGTCCTCTCTGTTGCCCATCATTGCGCCGAAATAAGATTCAGTACGACTGATCGCATCTAAGTCATCGTAGTTGAATTCATATCCTGTAATCAAATAATGATTATCTCCAAGGGCCCAGTCTGCTTGTACTGAGAAACCGTAAGAATCTAAATCATTGTCCGCGTAAGGATCAATTTTGAATGGCATTTCACTGGATTCAACGTGGTTATGCATGGACTTGTCGGAGTTTTGATAGAAAGCATCCACTCGCAGGCGTTGCAGGTACTGGTTAATGGCACGCAGCTCCGTAAAAGCTCCGACTTTTGTGCGCTTCCATTTTGGAACGTCAACAAAGAAGGCGGGAGTATTTACGTCGGCTGATCTGAAATCCATATCAAAATAGTCGACGGTAAAACCAATTTCTTTGTTGGGATCAATGTCATAAGCAACAAATAAATTGGCTCCTAATGAATCAAAGTCTGTCGGAGAAATCTCTCCTTTAGGAGTATCAAGATCGTCACCTTTTTCATGCGCAACTCCCAAACGATAACGCCAACCATTGTGAGCACCGAAAAGTGAGAAAGATGCTGTGGTACCGTTATTTGAAGAGTTCATGCCGGCACTGACTTCAGCTTGAAAAGGTTTATCACCGCCTTTTTTGGTAATAATGTTTACCGCACCGCCGATGGCATCAGAGCCATACAAAACGGAGGCCGGTCCTTTAATGACTTCAATTCGTTCAATCATTGCAGGGTCAATCAACATCGGCGCGCCGGACATTGACTTCTGTTCAGAAATTCTTTGACCGTCAATCATGACAACGGTACGGAAGGAGTCTTCACCACGGATTTTGATGCGTTTCATTCCCTGGCCACCGTCGGAATTAACTCGAACACCCGGAATCATGTCTAGTAAATCGCCGACAGTCTGCGCATTGCTTCTTTTGATGTCTTCCTGCGTAATAACAGAGACGGACATATTAACGTCCATGAGATCTTGCTCGACGCGAGACGCCGTCACAACGACATCCTGAGCTTTATAGTTTTCAGCTGCCTGGGCGCTGATCAGAGGGAGAGAAAGGGCCACCGCTAAAGCGAGGCTTGTTTTTTTGAAAGAGAGACTTTTTGTCATCTTAGTCAGTAGAGAAACAGTTATTAGCTTTTCTCTGTGGGTTGAAAAATCTTTACTTCGTTTGATTGAGTCGTTTGCCCAGCACATTGATCAATAACTGAGCCATCGTGGTGTGCCAGAATTGACCGGCTACGGTTTGAACCATCCAGTTATCTACCGGAGTAATCAAACCGGCTTTGGTCCATTGTTCAAAAACATCACGACTCAGTTCATCAAGAGGCAATGAAAAGGAGTCGCTTAGGCGACGCATATTGATTCGACCAAGCTCCATTTCGGAAGAAACTGTACGTAGGGCGTGCCAGTGGGCATTGGGGGCACTTGCAAAAGCAATCGGTTTTATGCCGGCTTCAACTTTTTTAGCCCATTCGTCGTATTTTCTTTCGATCATGAAGCTAAAACCGTTGATTTTTCCGCCTGCTCCGCTGCCGAAAGCCAAACAGTCGGCGGCACTTTTACCGAAGCGGTTGTAGATATTTCTCTCGCGGAAAGTTTGACACCAGTGGTTATTCGATAAGCGACGCCATTGCGCTTGAGTTAACAATTCGACAGACCGGGCAAACATTTCCGCTCTTTCCTCTTTATCGGCTCCGGCGGGAAGTTTGCCGTTTGCAATGAATTTTCCAAGCGGAGACTTTTCAAAGACATTCAGTTGATAGCAGTCGACCCCGTCAAGGGGTAACGTGATGGCAGTCTTAACGTCATCTTCCCAGACTGCCACATCTTGATAGGGGAAGCCGTAAATAAGATCGCAGACGATACTGGCTTGGTTAAATGAGGCCAGTTTTTCGATTGCTCGAATCATTGTGTCCCGATCATCGACTCGGCGCATGGTTTGCCTCACCTTGGTGTTAAAAGTCTGCACACCTAGGGAGACACGATTAACACCGGCTTTAAAAGCCGCCTCCATCTTTTCTTCCGGGAAGTGGTGAATGCGGCCTTCGAGCGTGATTTCGCAATCATTGGCTAACGGCAGGTAGTTTTTGACGGCGTTGATCATGCGATAAAGATCGTTGGCTTGCAGAGAGGTCGGCGTGCCGCCGCCGAAGTAAACAGCGTGAATGGGTTCCTTTTTTTGAGCTGCGAGGTCGCTCCAGAGTTGTAATTCTTTGATCAGAAGGTCTGTGTAGTGTTGACTGGATTCCGGTTGTAGAGGGTTTTGATAAAAGAGGCAGTAGAGGCAGCGGGTTTCACAAAAAGGGACGTGGATATAAGCTAAACTGGTTTTTTGTCTTTGATTTTTGTATTGATTCTTAATTACTGAAATAGCATCGTCACCTATGTAAGTTTGACCAGGGATGTGAGTGTGGACAGTGGCCTTACCGCGAAAGGCGTATTTTAAAGGGTTATCTGTAATTTCTGCTTCAAAGTTAACCATGTCTTCGAGAGCTGAAGCGTGACTACCCATCATGGCACGTTGAGAAGATTCGAAAGATTTATGTTGGCTTTTTAGCTGCATTGGCCGCCCTTTATTGATAAATTGTGGTCGAAACATCATCAATACAAATGATAATCGTTATCATTTAGAGGGAAATAATAAGGATCTCTTTGATTGTTTGCAATAAATGCTATTTTTAAAATAGAAAAAACTATCAAAAAATAATTTTTGATAGTCTTTATAAATGAGAAATATTCTTATTTGTTGGTTTGACTGAGCGCTTTTTTATTTTCCAATTCTTCCCAGCGCTGATAGCCTAGGCTGATTTCTTTTTCTAAATTCTGAAACCGCTCGGTGTAATCCTTAATGCTTTGCGCATCATGTTTGGTGTAAAAGTCGCCGGAGTTCATCTCGCCAAGTAAATCATCACGCTCGGATTCCAACATTATCAGGCGTTCAGGTAGCTTTTCAAGTTCCTTATTTTCCTTGTAAGTTAACTTGATTTGAACTGGTTTGACACGTTTGACAATTGCTTTTTCAACATTTTCCGTCTTCTTTTTTTCGGGTTCGGATTTAGGACGATAGTGTTGCCAATCCGAATACCCGCCGACATATTCTCGCCACAATCCCTCACCCTCAGGAGCGAGCACTTCAGTGACAACGTTATCCAGGAAGCGTCGATCATGGCTGACCAGAATGAGTGTTCCGGGGTACGTCTGAAGTGTTTGCTCAAGCAATTCCAGGGAGTCAATATCCAGGTCATTGGTGGGTTCATCCAACACCAATAGATTGGCGGGTAAGGCAAAAAGTCGGGCTAACAACAATCGGTTGCGTTCGCCGCCGGACAGATTGGAAACGGGAACATTGGCTCGTCTCGGAGGGAAAAGAAAATCTCCGAGATAAGCCATGACGTGTTTTTTTGTTCCTCCAATTTCAATCCATTCGCTACCTGGTGAAATGGTTTCCGCAACCGTTTTATTGGAATCCAATTGGGCGCGCAACTGATCGAAGTAAGCGATTTGTAAATTGGTGCCTAATTTGACAGAACCGCTATCGGGGTTGCGCTTTCCCAGGATTAATGAGATTAAGGTGCTTTTCCCTACACCATTATGGCCGACAAGACCCAATCGATCGCCTCTGAGTAACTTGAAATTCAAGTCTTTAACGATAACTTTGTTGTCAAAGGACAAAGAGACTTTTTCAAGTTCCGCAACGATTTTCCCGCTTTTGACTCCGGCATCAATATTGAGGTTGATTTGCCCCAAACGATCCCTTCGCGCAGCTCTTTCTTCGCGCAACCGTTCTAAGCGTCGGACACGGCCCTCATTACGAGTTCTTCTTGCTTCAATCCCTTTTCGGATCCAAACTTCTTCTTGAGCCCAGAATTTGTCAAATTTTCGTCGGGCGATATCTTCGGCAATGAGTTCCTGTTCTTTTCTGTTCTCATAAGCTTCAAAATTACCCGGGTAACTTCTCAAAACCCCGCGATCCAATTCAATAATTCGGGTACTGACGGAATCCAGGAAAGCTCGATCGTGCGTTATGACCATAAGAGATTTAGAACCGCGGTATTCGCTTTTAATGAGTTCTTCAAGAGTGAGGATCCCATCAATATCCAGATGGTTTGTAGGCTCGTCCAATAGAAGTAAATCTCTGTCAAGGGCAAAAGCCAAGGCAAGCGCGGCTCGTTTACGTTCCCCGCCGGACGCACCCATTAGCGGACGGTTGCCGTCCAAACCGAATCGATGCAAGTATTCGTCAAGTCGGGCAATCTGACGCCATTTCAGTTGTTCATCATTTTCTTTTTCAAGATTCCCTCGAGCGATGAGAGCCTCTCTTATTGAATCTGCCTGGGGTAAGAACGGTTCCTGTTCCACATAGGTGATACCTAAACCATCCATTACTGTCTTTGTGCCGTCATCAAGTTTGTCGACATTGGCAATAACTCGTAAAAGAGAACTCTTTCCTGTTCCATTTCGACCGATGACACCGATCCTTTCACCGTCCATAACGGTTAGGTTGGCACGGTCTAAAAGAGGCTGATCGCCGAATGCTAGTTCAGCGTCCTGAAGGGTCAGTAAAGTCGTCATGTTGGTTTATGGGCGTTGAAGCGGTTGAGTTAATTGTTCAGCTGTTGTGCTTTCAACTCGTCCGTTTAATACAGTCGCAGGCTGTGCGATTCGGACAACATCGGCCGTGATACCTTGCTTAAAGGAGAGATCACCGGTAGTGCCATTCATGTGAATGTCGGATTGCCATTTCATCCAGGCACAAGCAAGGCGATAAGCGTCTACGCCAAAAGCAAACAGACGACGCTCAAGCAGCGAGTTCGGCGGATTAACACCGAAACTGGCCCGAAAATCAGAATCGTTGTATCGGACGACTAAAGGAGAATCAACAAAACCGGCATTTTGTAAATCGTAAGCAAAAGAGGCGGCGATGTTCTGCTCCATACTGCCCGGATTGATCATGCTTGTTCCCCAAACTCGCGTGGTTCGGGGAAGACGCGGTTTCACCAGAGCCGCAGTGCGAGCGTCCATCGCAAGGAAAGCCGCTTGATAAGGAGCTTCCTCAAATTCCACTTTCGCACGATATTGTGCCATCAAGCGTTCATTGCGAAGTTTGACTCTTTGATATCCGTATGGATCCTCGGTGGCATCGGGCAGAGCTTCCAGGCGAGGTTTGGGGACTGCGCTGTTTTCGATGTTGTAGAACTTGGGTTGAGCCATCAGTTCTTCAGTAAGTGTCTGTCGCGTAAAGGGAATATTGGCGGTCTGCAGTTCTCGTGCGAATGTGTCGGCAATGCGATGTTCCAACGGAGAGTTGGACTCAAAAATGGCAACTGTTGGCATCATGCCGTTTTCGTCAGGTTGCAAACTTTTAATTGCAATAGCGGTGATCTGCTTGGCCTCTTCCTCTTGTGATAACGAGAAATTCATCATAAGTTCAGGCGAGGCAACACCGTCATAAGGTAGATTCAATGAAACGACAGGCAACGGTAAAAATGATAATGACGAGACTTCGTTAACATCATCTCGAGTAATCGGACCGACAGCCACCGAAGCTCCCATCAATGCCGCATCTTGCAAGTGTGATAATGCGCTTTGCCCGTTTTTTCGGGGCAATAAAATAATGTCGTAAGGTGTAAGTTGTTGAGAATTTTCAGCTTGGATCCCGTTGACAATCGAATTGGCAAAGACAGTCAAAGGATTGTCCTGTTGGGGCATCAAAACGGCAATTTTAATTTTGTTTTGAGCCACACTGCCGACAGGCATTATCGGCTTATCAGAAACCGCGAATGAAACAGCCTGTTGAGCAGAACTCAATGAGCTAAAGCTCGCTACAATAGCCAAACAAAGAAAACGAACGATTAAACGAGTATTCACAATGCAATCCACATCCAATCAATGGTCAGAACAGTTGCTAATGCAATTGGCTGGTCTCGAATCACAAACGCTTCCCAATTCCGCGCTTTACATTGTGGGGTTGCCAATTGGAAACGCAGCTGATATCACTCTCAGAGCGTTATGGGTACTAACCAGTGCGGATGTTATTGCTGCGGAAGACACGCGCGAAACCAAAAAACTTTTAGAGCGGTTTTCTATTTCTGTTCCTACGGTAAGTGTGCGGGAACACAACGAAATTGCTCAGTCCCATATGATAATTGAACGACTGCAAAAGGGCGAAAAAGTTGCGATGGTCACCGATGCCGGAACCCCGGCGGTGTCAGACCCCGGGGCAAGACTGGTTCGGGAAGTTTTAAAGGCGGGATTCAGGGTCATTCCGATTCCAGGAGCAAGCGCCGTGATAACCGCGCTGTCAGCGGCGGGGCTGGAGCCCGCGGGGTTCCAGTTTGTTGGTTTTTTGCCGCCTCAAGCGAAAGCCAGACGTGAGGCGTTGTCGGCATTGCTTGGACAAAAAGGCAGTTTTGTTCTCTATGAAGCTCCTCATCGCATCAAAGAAGTGTTAAAAGATCTAGGTGAACTTTCTCAACCTGAAAGACGAGTGGTCGTAGCGCGTGAACTGACGAAAAAGTTTGAAACTTTCTGTGTTATGTCCGCGCAAGAGTTATCAGAGTGGCTCCAGTCTTATGAACCTAAAGGTGAGTACGTTATTTTGGTCGACGTGGCGCCTGAAAGTGATCTACTGGAGTTGTCTCAAAAGGATAAACAGTGGATTCGAGTCTTAGCGTCGGCCGTGCCATCTTCAAAGGCCGCCGCAGCGGCCGCTAAAATCATCGGTTGCAGTCGAGATGATATTTACAAATGGCTTCTTATGGAGAAAAACGCGGATTAGTCTTCATTTTCCTTCTTGAGAGCGTCAGGAATCAGAGTTTTAAAATCGTAAATTGATTTATCCATAAGATGCGAAGGGGCGACACGAGTCATGCTCATCAAAATGTTGTAAATTCGACTGTCGTATTGGCGATCCCAATCACGCATTAATGCCTTAATTTCAGCGCGTTTTTTGTTCTCAATTTTTCGGCAAATTTCTTTAGAAATAATGGGGTAATTTCTGTATTTAACCCAACGTTCAATCTCATATTCGCGAACATAGGCCAACGGTCTGATGATGACATTTTGTCCATCATCACTTCTAAGGATAGGCGGCATGCCCTTGAGTCGACCGCCATAGAACATATTCAACAGCAAAGTGCTCACAATGTCATCCATATGATGACCGAGTGCGATTTTGGTGACTCCTAATTCTTTGGCGACTCGGTAAATGATGCCCCTGCGCAGACGTGAGCAGACAGAACAGACATTTTTACCGTCGGGAATAACACGTTGAACAATGGACCAAGTGTCCTGATCTTCAATATGGAAATTGACACCGATGCTTTCCAAATAATCGGGAATAACATCTTTAGGAAAATTGGGAAGATGTTGATCAACATGCAAAGCGATCAGTTCAAAAGGTACAGGCGCTCTTTTCTGTAATTTCATCAATACGTCCAGCAATACATAGCTGTCTTTACCGCCGGACATGCACACCATAACCTTATCGCCGCCTTCAATCATTCCGAATTCTGCGATTGCCTTACCAGCCAAGCGCATGATTCGTTTTTCATTCTTTTTTTCGGCGACAGACTTTTTAGCTTTTGCCTGATTTTCAGTCTTTTCTTTGATGTCGTCTTCAATCAGAATCTCTTTGTCTTCAATGATCGGAATAGTCTTTTTAGTCATGACGAACCTTAAATATCTCGACAGCTGCACTTTTTACATCGTTATAGGCTTGAGTTTTTTCACTCCGCACGATAACCGCTCGAACCAATGCGTTGGTTAGAAGTTGTTCAGCGATGCCATCTACCAGTGTTTCTTGCAGACAAATATGACCTTTGCCGAGCACCATATCAACAGCCTGGATAATTTCGTCGTAGTTATAGGCATTTTTTAGTTCATCGGCTTCATTATTCGTATGAACAAACACCTCAATGTTGAGAAGGACAGGCTGAGCAGTGTGCTTCTCGTGTTCATAAGCCCCAATCATTGCATTCCGTTTTATATCTTTAAGGATAATGCGACGACAGTTTTTCAGTAATGGATCGTTGTACCAGGACATATCAAATCAATTCCTTAATTGCGCGTAAGCGTGCTAAATGTATAGCTTGGGATATTGTGGATTTGTCAGCGCAAGAAGAGGCGATTTTACCCGCATCCACCTTTTGAACGTGCTCGAAAGCCTTTTCCCAAAGGTCGCTTTTTATACCGTAAATTGCATGAGCAATATTCAAAACCGCTTTAAATCTTTCCGGTCTTCTAAGAGCATCACATAGTTCAATCAGGGATAACAAACCATCGGAGTCCGTCGCCTGCACACGATTTTTGACCTTATTCCATAGCAAAACCATATCGTTAATGTCGGTTGGAGGTTTGAGTATCGACAGGAATGTTTTTATTTGTGCTGGGTTGTCTTCACTGTGCGTCAGCAACGCAAACTTTTCACACTCCGTCAAATTTTCGTTTTGATCAAGAAGCTCAAGGACCTGGTGATCAATAGGGAAATTTTTGAAAAGACGCTCCCAGAGGCCGCAAGAACGTAAAACAAGCACGAAACGTGAAGGAGCTTTTGTGTGCAAGGTTTTTCTCATTTCAAGAAAAACACGTTCAGAAACAAGACTGTCGGCTTCACCGTTTTGCACCATCTCTTTGAGTAAATTCTCTGTTTCGGTTGCAATGCTGAATTCCGGCAGTTTGGCACTGAAGCGAGCAATGCGCAAAATGCGAACGGGATCTTCTTTAAAGGCTTCGGAAACGTGTCGTAAGAGCTTTGCTCTAATATCACTTAAGCCGCCGTATGGATCGATGAGATTATCGCCATCGAGAGCCATTGCGTTGATGGTTAAGTCTCTGCGCAGTAAATCCTGTTCGAGAGAAACATCTTCAGAGGTGTGAAAAATAAAGCCATGGTAGCCCGGCGCAACTTTTCGTTCTGTTCTCGCCAAGGCGTACTCTTCGTGAGTCTGAGGATGCAGAAAAACCGGAAAATCTTTCCCGACCGGTTTAAAGCCTTTTTCGATCATTTCCTTAGGTGTTGCGCCGACAACAACCCAATCACGGTCTCCCAGCGTTACCTGGTAACCGAGTTCCTGTCTTAGGTAGATATCGCGAACATAGCCGCCAACAAGATAAACGTGCATCACTAGATTTTTTCGTCGGAGTTGGTTTTAGCCTTAGGATCAATTACACCTAACCAATTTTTAAAAGATTGAATTGTTTTGCCCTGATCATGAGCGTATTCAATTGTATTGGCAAGAACATTTTGCACGTAATTGCGAGTTTCCGTAAAGGGAATGGTTTCTACAAAAATAGCGCCTTCTGTGACCTCAGGTAGAGATTGCTGCCAACGACTCGCTCGGTTGGGGCCCGCGTTGTAGCCCGCTGTTGCCAAAATCATGTTGTTATCCAAACGGTTTAGAAGCGATCGCAGATAAGATGTGCCAAAGTAAATATTGGTTTTGATTTCATAAATGTTTTCAGGTTTGAAATCCTGAATTTCCAACTCCTTAGCGATCCATTTGGCAGTCGCGGGCATGATCTGCATCAGTCCGTTGGCTCCGACATTAGAGCGAGCAGCGGCAATGAAACGAGATTCCTGTCGTATTAAACCGTACACCCAATTGACATCGATATTCGCTTTTTCGGCGTATTGCTCAATCTCAGTTTCAAATGGACGAGGATAAAGCAGGTCGTGCTCCAGCGGATAATGTTCTGCGACTTTAATGGCGGTGTTAATTGCGCGGTGAAGTAAAGAATGCTTTTCAGCCCATTGCGATGCGGCTAAAAGTTGGGCAGGATTCATACCCCTCATGGCCCATTGCCATTCAAGATTACCTTCATAAAATAACCCCGCTTTATAAAACGCTTTGGCTCGCACGAAGCTTTCATTGGATTGCATGGCTTCAATGGCTTCAGGGGTTGCTTCGACGGTTTCATTTCCGGAATAGTAAAAAGAGCGCCCTAGAGCTTCTGCGGCCAGTTTTCCGTAGAAAGTGCGTACGGTTGCTATGCGTTGCCAATATTTTTGAGCCTCTTGTTTCTGTCCGTTGATATACATGGCCCTGGCACGCCAATAAGTCCAATTGTCTTTGTTGGCTATGAAAGCCGGCAGGGAGGCGATGTATTGCGGCAGGACTTTCCAATTTTTCTCTCGCAGTGCAGCCCTGACGCGCCACTCCAGACAATCATTTGCTAAGGCGCTGTAAGGACCTGTGCAGACAGCAGTGCCTCCTTTGGCATACCACTGCAGCGCTTGTCGGTCATGACCGATGGCAGCCACGTAACCCAAACGTCCCCAAATGGCAGCTTTTTCTTGTTTGTTAAGTCGTCCTTGTAAAGAATTGGCTACTTTCAGTGCCCAGGCAAAATTAACAGAAGTTAATCGGTAAGCCGCAATGATGCGGACATATTTATTTTGTTGAGACAGTTTGTTGCGGTTATTGCGATACCACTTAGAAGGAGTATTAAATGCCTGCCTCGCAGCTTGAGCAGGGAGCCGTTTCTTCTTGATCAAAAAGTTAAGAACTTTACGACCCTCTGCAATTTTTCCCTGTTGGACCAAAATGACCAAACGTCTAAAGGCTGTCGATGGGGCTTTATCGATAAGGATATCGGCAACTTTGCCGCAAACAGCGTTGTTTTTGAAACGGGGAGCATTAATAACTTCAAGGAAGTCATTGGCCTGAGTTTTAGAAAGAGTTTTTTTATTTTCAATACGGTGCAGCAGATCCCAACAGACAATGCTGGGTTCGGATTTATTCCATTGAAGCTGGGAACGAGTATGAATGAAATTTTTCCATTGATGTTTGTCGTTCCACGTTGGCGCCATGATCAAGAGCCAATCAGTTCTGATTCGCTCGGCAATGTAGTCATTTTTGTGTTCGGTAAAAAATGCATGAATATCTCTCTGCAGCTGCCTGTTTTCGGGTTCTCTTTTTATTTGCGCCAGTAAAGACCATGCTCTTACATACGCTTTTAGCGGATAGTCCTCATCAAAATGTTTTTCCGGATGATTAAAAAGATAAAGTTTCTGTTTTATAAACGCTTGCTGAAAGAAACGTAATTTTTCTTCGTTATTACTGGTGTTTAAAAATTCAATAACTTCTGTGTTCAATTGAGGCTGCTCCGTTCTCAGGATTTTTGAGATATCCGGAGAGACTGAGGCATGCGAGAGCGACAAAAAGACCGCTCCCAGCAGAAAGACCGAAAGCTTTTTGCAAATCGAGAAAAGTGAAGAATTTAATTTAAACTGCATACACCGTACTTTAATTAAAAAATGATCATCTCGTCATGCCAGATAAATCTTTTTTCAGAAAAGAGTGCTTACAGAAAAGAAAAAAGCAGGATTGGAAGGAAAGCGCGCGGTGTATTTGCGGGCATTTGGAAGAGTTTTTTCGAAAAAATTGCTTTGAGAGGGTCGGTTTTTATTATCCGATACAAAATGAGATTGATTTGCGAGAGGTGTTGATTCGGCTAAAAGAAGAAAAGGTTATAAAAACTCTCGCCTTGCCCAGAATCCGTCAAAAGAAAATGCAGTTCTTACGATGGGAAGCAAGTTCGGTTTTGGATAACGATGACACAGGAATTCCTGCCCCGATTTCAGGAGAGATTATTTCTCCGCAATGTTTGTTAATTCCTTGCGTAGGAATAGATCCTAATGGTTATCGTTTGGGATATGGGGGCGGCTGGTACGATCGGCTGTTGGCCCAAAACACCTTTGATATAACGATCGGTGTTTTATCCAGGGAGTTTTTACTGCCAAGCATTCCTCACGAAGTGCATGATCGTCCGTTGTCTGCTTTTGTAAATGAAAACGGCTTCACCTGGGTGAAGCCGTCTAGATCCGAACTTTTCAGCGCAAAGAATTAGTAGCGGTACGCATCGCTCTTGTAAGGACCTTCCTTGGAAACACCGATATAAGCGGCTTGTTCATCGGTCAGCTCAGACAGTTGAGCATTGAAATTCTTGAGCTGCAATCGGGCAACTTTTTCATCCAAAATCTTTGGCAGAACATAGACGCCAACCGGATACTTATCGGTATGGTTGAAAAGTTCAATTTGCGCCAAAGTTTGGTTGGCAAAAGAACTCGACATCACATAGCTCGGATGACCGGTTGCGCAGCCTAAATTCACCAAGCGACCTTCTGCGAGCAGAATAATCTTATTGCCAGAAGGTAAAACAATGTGATCAACTTGAGGTTTGATGTTTTCCCATTGGTATTTGCGCATGCTGGCGACATCGATTTCGCTGTCGAAGTGACCGATATTGCAGACGATAGCTTCGTTTTTCATGCGAATCATGTGGTCGTGCGTGATGACATTGATGTTGCCCGTGGCTGTCACAAAAATATCAGCTTTATCGGCCGCCCAGTCCATGGTAACCACGCGATAGCCTTCCATAGCAGCTTGAAGGGCACAAATAGGATCTACCTCAACAACCCAAACTTGTGCAGCTAAGGCGCGCAACGCTTGAGCACAGCCCTTGCCTACATCGCCATAACCGACGACAACAGCCACTTTCCCAGCGATCATCACGTCCGTAGCTCGTTTGATACCGTCAACCAAGGATTCTCGGCACCCATAAAGATTGTCAAACTTGGACTTTGTCACGGAGTCGTTGACATTCATGGCGGGGAAACGCAAAGTGCCTTTGGCAGCCATTTGGTAGAGGCGATGAACGCCTGTGGTCGTTTCTTCGCTAACGCCTTTGATGTGGACAATGCGCTTTGAGTACCAATGAGAGTCTTCTTTGAGATGGCGCTCAATGGCAGCAAAAAGGGCCGTCTCTTCATCACTCTTAGGATGTTCAATGACAGAATGATCCTGCTCGGCTTGAGCACCCAAATGCAAAAGCAAGGTGGCATCGCCGCCATCGTCCAGAATCATATTGGAGTAACCGCCGTCATCCCATTCCATAATCTTGTGAGTGTATTCCCAGTAGTCGTTAACGCTCTCACCTTTGATGGCGAAAACGGGAATACCTTCGGCTGCAATAGCCGCGGCGGCGTGATCCTGCGTGGAAAAAATATTGCAACTTGCCCAACGAACTTGGGCACCAAGGGCAACCAGCGTTTCAATCAATACCGCGGTTTGGATTGTCATGTGTAAAGAGCCGGATATGCGGGCACCTTTCAAAGGTTGAGAAGCCGCATACTCTTCACGAATTGCCATTAAACCCGGCATTTCCGTTTCGGCGATTTTAATTTCTTTTCTGCCCCAATCGGCCAGACCGATATCGGCGATGATGTAAGGCGTACTCATCAAAAAGTCTCCAATTAAAAGAATTTATGTTAGGTGAGCGCTGTTAAAATTTGTCTCAAGCCTGGGAGCTTACACAATGGCAGCCTCGCAGCGCTCCTTGAGAAAAGCAGAGGGGAATGTCCTTGACGGAGGTTCCCCAAATCAGTTATTGGGTATTCTTTTTGCGTTTTTCTTCTTCGGCTGTGCGGATAGCACATAGTGCTTCTTGAATTTCTTCGCGCCTAACGCCGGGGCAAAGTTGAACGCATTTCACTGTGACATTTTCACCATCTTTAACGATGGCCACAACTGACGATTCGTCACAAAGTCCTGAACACTTCAAAGAAGAAACAACTTGACCACAGTCTTTGCCACTGTCAAAAGCCACACTTTGCAGCAGTTCTTTACCGGAAGCGCTTGTCAGTTTGAAATAGAATTTTCCGTCTTTTTCTCGATATTGTTTGAAAATCGGCAGCGAGGCTTTTTTCTTCTCGATGGTCTTACGCTGCATTTCACCGAAATGGGCAAAGTTTCGCAAGCCGACGGCTTGACGGATTTTTTGCATGAAGGGCACGGAAATTTCACGAGCCTTTCGAGCGCCTTCTTGCAAAATAGCTTCAATCTGATCGGGATGCTTCATCAATTCTTCGTATTTGGTGCGCATGGGACCGATCTCAGCTTCGATTTTGTCAAAAAGCTCTTGTTTGGCCTCTCCCCAGCCGAGACCTTCCTGCAACCGTTGACAGAACTGTTCGTACTCTTCAGGAGTACTGAAGGCTTCATAAATTGCCGTCAAAGAGGTGGATTTGGGGTCTTTCGGTTCTCCGGGAAGTTTGGAGTCGGTCTTGATGCCGGCAATTGCCTCTTTCAGGGCTTTGCTTCCCCCTTCAAAAAGAGGAATGACGTTGTTGTAGCTCTTACTCATCTTACGACCGTCAAGGCCGGGAAGCACTTCATGAGTCTCGTCAACTACAGCTTCTGGCATTACGAAGAAGGGGGCGTCCTCAGTAGCATAAAGGTGATTAAAACGTGTAGCTACGTCACGGGCCATTTCCAAATGTTGAATTTGGTCTTTACCGACGGGAACCTTGTGTGCGTTAAACATCAGGATGTCAGCCGCCATCAAAATCGGGTAGCTGTAGAGCCCCATGGAAATGCCCGCGTCGGGATCGTCAGAGTTCTCTACATTGGCATCCAACGCAGCCTTGTAGGCGTGGGCTCTGTTCATTTGCCCTTTGGCCGTTACACAGGTCAACATCCAACTTAATAGAGGAATCTCAGGAATATCGCTTTGACGATAAAAAATAACATGATTGGGATCCAGTCCTGCAGCCAACCATGTCGCGGCAATTTGCAATCGAGAACGCTCAATGCGATCGGGATCCTGGCACTTAATCAGTGCATGCAGGTCGGCCATAAAGAAAAAACTCTGTACATCTTTTCTATGACTGGCTTGAATAGCAGGTCTGATGGCTCCAACGTAATTACCAATATGCAAAGTACCGGTGGTGTTAATACCCGTTAATACTCGAGTAGTCATTTTTTCTAAACCCAAATGAGAAAATCAAATCTCTAGATTGTATGGCCCTGATTTGTAAAGGTCAAAACGAGAGGTTTGAGTAGACAAAAGAACGATGCAAATGTCGGGAGAATACGCTTAAACTAAGTTCAACAATGAGTCTTTTATGAGGAGTTTGTCAAATGAATGAACAAAATAAGATGTTGCAGATTGCTCGGACCCGTTATACGACGAAACATTACAGCGGCAAGGTGATTCCCCGTGAGCAGTTTGAGGAATTATTGGAAATTTTACGTTTGGCTCCCTCTTCGGTGAATTCACAAACCTGGAAATTTATTACGGCCAGTACTCCGCAAGCCAAAGAAAAGATAGCAGACGGTTTCCTAGACTTTAACCGAGAACGTATCACAAAAGCCAGTGATGTGATTGTGTTTGCCGTACCGGAGAAAATCACGGAAGAGCACTTGGAAAAAGTCCTCAATAAGGAAATCGCGGACGGTCGTTATGCCAAAGATTCTGTTATTGAAGGCTTAGATGCCGGTCGTCGGCACTTTGTGGGTTTGCATAGCCGCACGGTTGCGGACACATTGGCATGGGAGACGGCTCAAGCTTATATCGCATTGGGAATTTTGTTATTTGCTTCCGCCGGGATGGGAATTGATTCAACCGCTCTGGAAGGGGTTGATTACGAAAAGCTCGACGAGATTTTAGGATTGCGTCAAAGGGGACTCAGGAGTGTTGTCGCCGTAAGTTTGGGTTATCGCGATGCCAATGATAGCAATGCGTCTCGTCCCAAATCACGTCTTTTGAAAGAAGATCTGGTCGAAGTGTTTAGCTAAAAATAATTGCCTCAGTTTCGAGTGAAACTGAGGCAATTGACGATGCTGTTCAAACAAGTTGATATTTAAAAGGCGTCAGCCTTCAGCAGTTCAGCCTTATCGGTGCGCTCCCAAGTGAATTCCGGTTCTTCCCGACCGAAATGGCCGTAGGCGGCCGTCTTGGAATAGATGGGACGGAGCAGATCCAACATTTGGATAATGCCGCGAGGACGCAAGTCAAAATGGCGACGGACCAATTCGGCGATTTTTTCGTCGGCGATTTTACCGGTGCCGAAAGTACGAACAGTAACGTTAATAGGTTGGGCAACCCCGATAGCATAAGAGACTTGGACTTGGCAACGAGACGCCAGACCGGCGGCCACAATGTTCTTGGCTACATAGCGACAGGCGTAGGCAGCGGAACGGTCAACTTTGGAAGGGTCTTTGCCAGAGAAAGCGCCGCCACCGTGCGGGCATGCTCCGCCATATGTGTCCACGATGATCTTACGCCCGGTCAGACCGCAGTCTCCTTGAGGTCCGCCCACAACAAAGCGTCCTGTCGGATTAATCAGGAAGCGAGTATCTTTGAGCCATTCAGAAGGCAGCACCGGCTTAATAATGTGCTCAATGACGGCTTCGATGAATTCAGGCTTCATTTTATTGCCGTCACTCATGCGGGGGTGATGCTGCGTTGATAGAACCACAGTGTCAATGGCAACAGGTTTGCCGTTTTCATAGCGAAGTGTGACCTGGCTTTTAGCGTCTGGACGCAGAAAATCAAGTGTGCCATTGCGTCTGACGATAGATTGTTGTTGCATCAAACGATGAGCGTAATAGATTGCCGCGGGCATCAACGTAGGCGTTTCATCACAAGCATAACCGAACATCAAGCCTTGGTCACCGGCGCCTTGTTCAAGATAATCATCGCTGGCGCGATCGACACCCTGGGCAATGTCATTTGATTGTTTGTCGTAGCCGACTAAAACAGAGCATCCCTTGTGATCAATCCCGTAATCCGAATTGTCATAACCGATACGTTTTAATGTTTCACGGGCAATGTCGATGTAATCAACATTGGCTTGGGTCGTAATTTCACCGGCCAGCACTACCAAGCCCGTGTTGCAAAGCGTTTCGGCAGCGACACGGCTATAGGGGTCCTGCGACAAAATAGCATCCAAAATCGCATCGGAAATTTGGTCTGCGACTTTATCCGGATGGCCTTCAGAGACCGATTCAGAGGTAAACAAGTAAGAATCCATGGTGCTACATTCCTTTTGAAGTGAGATCCTGTGGAACGAGCGTCCACCGCGGAAAGATCCGGAATGCGGCTGACGCTTTAGCGGTATTTGTGAAACGCCCCGCAAGTTGTCCTTAACTCGGCGTGATCCGAAATGCTACTCTTAATGGAGTAAAAATCAAGTCCATTTCCTTAAAAGTTTGGCAAAATCCTTTTCATGAAATTCCTAGTCTTTTTAATTTCTCGCTTGCCACTAAATTTTTTGCGATCGATAGGTCGTATGGTCGGTGTGCTCATTTATCGTTTCGATAGTGCGTATCGTGAAGAAATCCATAGAAACTTGACACGTGCTGGAATTTATTCACCGGAGATGGCTTCTGCGGTAGCCAGAGAGCAAGGCGCACAGGCTGTCGAAGCGCCTTGGGTTTGGGGGCGAACTCGTCAGGAGGTCCTTTCAAAATGTCGGATTGATGAGTCATCAGTATCGGCTATTAATGAGGCATTCAATAGTGGGCAGGCTGTGGTTTTTCTGACACCTCACATCGGTTGTTATGAAGTCGGACCGCTGATGGTCGCGGAGCGTTGGCTAAAAGGGACACAGAGGCAGATAGCGATTCTTTACCGTATCCCGAGGAAAAGTTATTTGCGTGAAATTGTTGGTCAGGGACGAGCCTCCGACAATATTGTTCCGGCGAGTGCTGACCTCAAGGGTGTTCGACAAATTTTGCGCATCATGAAAAGGGGAGGAGTGGCAGGCATTTTGCCCGATCAAGTTCCTTCTCATGGAGAGGGTGTGTGGGCTCCGCTTTTTGGAGAAAAAGCCTACACAATGACTTTTCCTATTAAGCTTGCGAAACAATTTGATGCTCAGGTCCTTATGGTTCGGATGCAGCGTGAATTTAACGGTTGGATTATGCATGCTAAGAAGTGGGATTACCAGTTGACAGGAGATGAAAAGCAAGACGTTTGTGCTATGAATCGCCTGATCGAAGAGACTGTTTTGGAGTGCCCGCAACAATATTTATGGTCGTATAAACGATATAAATGTCCTCGTGGCGTTACGCGCGAAGAATAAAGGAAAAGAATGCAATCCATTTTGAATTTCTTTACGCACATTTGGTTGGGCGTGGTGGATATGATGGCCGATTGGTCTCCGGCGGCCAGGGATAGAGTTGCTCGATTTGTTGCTTGGTTTTTCTGGCATGTGGTTCCTAAACGTCGGAAAGTTGCGCTGACGAACTTGAAACTGTGTTTCCCGGACTGGAGCGAGGAGAAAAGAGAGCAAATCGCCAAACAGTGTTTTTATCGATTAGCTCGAGCTGCTTTGGATCACAGCGTACTTTGGAATGGCACTCAAGAACAGATTCGAAATTTTGTGCGTTTTGATGAGGGAGTGCTTGAGCGGATTACAAACACTGATAATCGTCCATTGATTGTCATCGCTCCTCACTTCGCTGGACTCGATGCCAGTGGGATCGGTTTAAACCTTTATGTGCGGGGCGTTTCTTTGTATCAGCGTCAGAGCAATCCGGTTTGGGATAGAGCGGCTTTTGAGGGCAGAAAACGCTTCAGTGATCCTGTTTTAATTGCCAAGGGAACACATCATGATTTGCGTCCGATCATTCGCGCAATGAGAGAGGGGCTTCCTTTTTACTATCTTCCCGACATGGATCATGGCAGAAGAAACAGCATTTTCATTCCATTTTTTGGAGTTCCTGCCGCAACCTTACCTATGGCTTCTCGTTTAGCAAAACTCACAAAAGCCAAGGTCATTATGTTGGTGGCAGAAATGACGGATGAGGGTTACCAGGTTCATGCCTCGGATATTTGGGAAAACTTCCCAACAGATGATTATGAAGCCGATACTTTACGAGTGACGCAGGAGTTAGAGGCATGGATTCGCAAATTCCCCGATCAGTACATGTGGACGCATCGACGCTTTAAGACGCGGCCTGAGGGGGAGCCTTCTTTATATCGATAGAGAGAAATCATGACGGATTTAATTTTAAAAAAGGGAAAGGAACGTTCCTTACTTCGTCGTCACCCCTGGGTGTACGACACCGCTGTTCAAAAATTAAGCAATAAAGCCCAAAGCGGCGATACTGTCCGAGTGGTTTCTCATGACGGACGTTTTTTAGCTTGGGCCGCCTATTCAAAAGATTCCACATTAAGGGCACGATGCTGGTCTTTTAACGAAGACGAAGAAATTAACGAGGCTTGGATTGAAGCCAAGATTCAAAAGGCTCTTAAGGCAAGAGAACACCTGTTTACCCGTACCACAGCGGTTCGAGTTATTTTTGGCGAAGCGGATCAATTACCGGGACTGGTTGTTGACCGGTATGGTGAATGGTTTGTGACACAATTTCAGGCTGCAGGAGTGGAAGCGTTTCGGGATGTCATAGCGGATATTCTCATGAAAGTGCCTGGAATCAAAGGGATTTTTGATCGCTCTGATGCGGCTACGCGTCATCGTGAAGGCCTGGAAGAACGAGTGGAACTTTTGAGAGGCGAGGAGCCCCCTGAAGAGATTGAAGTGATTGAAGACGGGGTGCGTTATGGGGTGGATGTTCGCGTTGGTCACAAGACGGGTTTTTATATTGATCAGCGAGAAAATCGGTATTTGGCGCAGCGTTTAGCAAGGGAATTTAAAGAGAAAACTGGTCGAGGCATGCGAGCATTAAACTGCTTTTGCTACACCGGAGGTTTTTCTTTAGCGCTTTTAGCAGGCGGCGCTGATGAAGTCATATCGGTAGATTCTTCAGCTGAGGCTTTGTCGATGGCCGCTAGAAATGCTCATAGGAATGGGTTAGATGACGCTCGAGCTCAATGGGTGCAAGCGGATGTATTTGAATACTTAAGACGGGCTAGGGAGGCCGGAGAGACATTTGATCTGGTCATTCTAGATCCTCCAAAGTTTGCCTCCAGTCACCGTCATATTGATCGAGCCGCTCGCGCGTACAAAGACATCAATTTAAACGGTTTGAGGTTGGTGGCTCCAGGGGGTGACTTGCTGACGTTTTCCTGTTCAGGCGCTATGGATGTTGATTTGTTCCAAAAGGTCATAGCGGGTGCGGTAATTGATTCCAGACGGGAGGCGTGGATGGTTGCAAGATTAGGGGCCGGAGCGGATCATCCTTTGATGATGACTTGCCCGGAAGGGGAATATTTGAAAGGACTACAATTAACCCTTCGTTGATAGAGCGACCGAAAGCCGCCAGACTTTATAAGAGGCTTGAAAATGGATGTGATGGATATGGTTCCCCAAATTCCCGTGACGATTCTGACGGGATTTCTTGGTGCGGGCAAGACAACGCTATTAAATCGTGTTTTGCGTGAAGATCATGGTCATAGAATTGCTGTGATTGAAAATGAGTTCGGTGAGGAAGATGTTGATAGTACGTTATTAGTACAAACGGATAAAGAGCAAATTGTGCAAATGAGCAACGGTTGCATCTGCTGCACAATTCGTGGGGATTTGTCCCGTGTTTTGACTGATCTTCGTCATCGTCGTGATCGGGGAGAAATCCAATTTGATCGAGTCATGATCGAAACGACGGGAGTGGCTAATCCCGGCCCTGTGGCGCAAACCTTTTTCATGGATGATGCGGTAGCGGCTTTTTACCGTTTAGACGGCGTTGTGACAGTCGTTGACGCTAAGCACGGCAATGAAACTTTGGATAAGGAACTGGAAGCCCAGGCACAAGTGGGTTTTGCTGATAGGATTTTCTTAACCAAAACGGATTTGGTAACCCCTGAACAGGTGACATCCATACGAGCCAGACTTCGCGCAATGAATCCCCGAGCTCCGATTAAGGAAGCCCACATGGGTGAAGTCGACATTTCTGAGGTTCTGGATATAGAAGGCTTTAATCTTAATACTGTTTTGGATATAGATCCTGAATTTTTAACGGATACTGGTCACCATCACCACCATGGTGACGAAATCGGTTCGTTTTTATTTACCTCTTACACTCCGTTTGATCCGTTCCGTCTGGAGCGTTTTTGGGGCACTATTACTCAAGTGTATGGTCCTGATCTTTTGCGGTACAAAGGCGTGCTTTATATAGAAGGCACAGACCACAAAATGATTACCCAGGGAGTCCATATGTTAGTCGCCGCTGATCTTGGACCCAAGTGGGCGGAAAATGAAAAACCCATGTCTAAGATTGTATTTATCGGTCGCAATTTGCCTGAAGAGGCGATTATTACGGGCTTAGAAACTTGTTTGGTGGATGCTCCGTAGGTTTCTGAAAAATTTGACAAATTATCAGAATTAAGACACAATTTGCCCTCCTTCTGAGAGGGCATTTTTGTGTAGGCTGAAACCTGTGACAAAATACTCTCAAAGGAATTGATTGTTGTAACACGAGCGGCAATGAACGCAAGTTCTGTGCCGACGAAATAGATATATGGCCACGAAAAAGAAGTTGTTGACAGAGCAAGAATTGCTCGCAATGTCCGAAGACGATTACATGAATGACCGCCAGTTGGCATTTTTCCGTCATCGATTGGAAGAGATGGAAAAAGAGTTGCGTAACAATGCCGGTCAGACGACAGAACATTTGCGAGAAACGACCGTGGTGCCTGATCCCGCTGACCGAGCGACGATCGAAGAGGAACATGCGCTGGAATTGCGGACGAGAGATCGTGAACGTAAGCTTCTGAAGAAGGTTCAGGCGGCTATCCAACGTATTGACAATGGCGAATACGGATGGTGTGAAGAAACGGGTGAACCCATTGGTGTGGCTCGTTTGCTTGCTCGCCCGACGGCTACGCTTTCTTTGGAAGCGCAAATGCGTCGTGAAATTCGCCAAAAGATGTACGGCGACTGATTTAAATCAACTGAACTCTCTCCGTTTTGAAAAAACAGAGACTGGGCTCTGCGGGCGTTTTGCGCCCGCTTTTCATTTTAGTTCACCGGTTGAAGCAAGCTGTGAGCGTAAATCTGACGGTTTTTGCCCTCCAAGCTTCTTTGGATCAGGTTCTGCGATTGTTTAATTTCCAATTGTGCAGATTCCGGTATTCCTATTTGTCCCAAAGGATTTATCCATTGTCCAATACTTTGTTTCAACATTGACCCGATATCGGTGACGGGCTCAAGGAAATAAACACAAGTGGCATTTTTATCCAGTTTGGCGAGCTCTTTTGCCAGGTTTAACGCACTTTCAAAATCACCGATTCGATCAACCAATTTTCGCTCATATGCTTGATTGCCAGTCCAGACACGTCCCTGTGCCACCGTTTGGATGTATTGGGGGGAGAGCTTTCTTGCCTGAGAGACCACACTAATAAAGTTTGAATAAGTTCTGGCAACCGATTGAGTCAAAATGTTTTCTAATCGTGGATCCATAGGTTGGGTCAAACGTTCTGCATTGGCCAGCCACGTAGTTGATACGCTGCCTTGACCGATCTTAGCCAGTTGTAGAGATCGCTCGAAAGTTGGTGCAAGACCAAAAACCCCGATTGAACCGGTTATCGAGGAAGGCGACGACAGAACCTGGCTGCCGCCCATGCTGATCCAATAACCTCCGGAGGCTGCTAAATCTCCCATGCTGATGACGACGGGTTTCATTTCGCGGGTTTGTTCCAGTGCATGACGAATCAGTTCACTGGCGACCGCCGAGCCGCCGGGAGAGTTCACTCGCACAACGACAGCTTTAATATTCTTGTCGTCTTTCGCTTGTTCAATCTGCTTAACCAAACTATCCGCACCTAAAATTCCCGCTTGCGATTCGCCTTCATGGATTTCGCCTTCGGCAATAATGACAGCGATTTGCCCATCTCGATTGTTTAAGGATACACCGTAGTCGCTGTAGGCGAAGAACTGAATCTTTTTCTTTTCTCCCTTATTAATTTTATTTTCAACGGTTTTTACCATTTGATCATATGTTTGTACGCCATCAATCAGATTGGCGTTTAACGCCGCGGTCGCTAGGTCGCCCTTAGCCGCTTTAACGTTTTCAGGCAAGCGAGCAATGTATTGATTAATGGAATTTGGCATTAGGCCTCGAGAATTTTCCACATTTTGGGCCAACGTCTTCCAGGCGTCTGAGAGCCAGAAAAGTTCACTTTCTTGCCACTCCTTGGAGGGTTTATTTGAAATAAAACTTTCAGGGAAACTCTTATATGCACCGGCCTTAAAAACGTGGATATTAATTCCTAATGTTTTGAGTAGTTCACCATAATAGAGGCGATTGGATGCTAATCCCTTAACCAAGACTTCGCCCATTGGATGCATATAGATCTCATTGGCATGGCTAGCTAACGCATACTGGATTTGAGAAAAATTGGTCCCCCAAGCCCAAATTGGTTTGCCACTCATTTTGTACCGATCCAGCGCTTTTCCAATTTCATCCAGCGAGGCTAAACCTACCTTATCCAATTTATCCAGTTTTAATAAAATCCCGGAAATCAATGGGTCTTTCGCGGCTTTATCTAAAGTGAGCAGCAATTGATGTAGGGAAATATCGGAAGGCGTTTGTGCGATTTCAATGGGAAGAATCGGTTCGGTCGCAGGCAGTTCGCGAACCGAGCCTTCAAGATCCAGGACCAAAACGGAATTAGGCTGAACTGAAGGCGTTTTGATCAAAGAAATAGCGCCAATGATCAGACTAATAATGACAGCAAGTTCCAGAACGTATAAAAGGGTTTTATTGAAATATCCTAAACACGTTCCGATGAAACGAAAAAATTTTCCAAACCAACGAAAAATAAACAAAGCAACCTCAGAGTTTTTGGTATTGACGGACTAATTATAGGGATTCAAGAATTTAGGACGTTTTGTTTTTCTTTGAACGGACTTTTGCGATACTAAGATTTTCTCAATATCCCGTATATGAGAAACGAAAGCATCAATGTATGGGCAGGGACGAATGACTTCGAGACCGTGATGATGCCACCCTTTGCAAAGAACGGTCTGTAGTCCTACGCTTTTTGCAATTTTTAGATTATTTAAATTGTCATCAATTAAGCAACATTGATGAGCGAGCACATGGTGTTGGGCTAAAACTTTTTTGAGCATCTGAGCCGACGGTTTGGGGCGCCACTGTCCGAATACCTTCATGCTTTCTGCACGGTATTGCGCGGAAAAGCAATCACTTAAATGAAGACGACGCAAAACCTGGTCGGCAAAGCTATTCGGTGCATTGGTGAAAAGAACTTTTTGTCCAGGCAATGACATTACCGCCTCACGCATTTTGCCCCGAGTATGAATACTGGACGTATCCACTTTATGGGTTTCTGTTAGGAAGTCGTGTGGGTCAATGCCATGGTGTAACCAAAGCCCATAATAGGTAACGCCGTATCGACGCCAGTATTCTTTTCTTAAGTCATTGGCTTTTTCAGCCGATATTCCGAGTTTTCGAACAATGTAATCATCCATCAGTACATGGATGTCATGGAACATTCCCGCGGAGGCGGAATACAAAGTATCGTCCATGTCAATCAACCACAGTTTCGGTGTGCGAATTCGGCCGCCGCTCGGTGAAAATTTAAATGTACTCATAGTTAAAAGAGCGCCAAAGCGGCGCTCTTTGGGGTATTAACGATCTTCAGCAACCCGGATAGCGGTCACCATTCTCTCTGCGTCTTCATCGGAAAGCCAGGGCACCCAACAGTTAATCGGTGCAGGTTCTCCGGCCAAAACGGCCAGCATATGCCCTAAATCTGTAAGGGATTCTGCCCCTTTGACGCCTAATGCATATTCAGACATCTCCGCTGTGGGTAACTTTAGAGAAATGCGGTTGCCGAAATGGTCGCGGACTTCTCTGGGTAAAACGCGCGGATCAGGCCATTGTGTGGCCAAAATCAAATGGTACCCTGTGCTCCATCCCTTGGTGGAGATGGTATCTAATGCTTTGAGTAACTTTGCCTTGAAATCATCATCAATCATCCACACAGCCACTTCATCAATGATGACGAAAGTGCGTAGCAAGCGTTTTTTAAGTCCAAGAACTTTATTGCACTCTTCAAGCGTTTTAACTCCCAAAGTTTCAAACAGCTGTTCGTGGGCTTCAATCGACTTGGTAATCCCATCTAAGTAGGTTTTAGCTGTTTCAATATTGCTTTCTACACGCATACGGTGCAGGCCTTTGAGACTTTCAAAAGACCAGCCGCCATTGGGATCAAACACTTTGATTGCAGCCAAATCGGGAGTATTGGTAATGGCGATGTCCAAAATCAGATTGCGCAAGAATGAGCTCTTGCCGCTGCCTGTCATACCGGTTACCAACGTGTAGGGGGCATGAGCGGCGAAGCCTTCAAAGGGAGATTCAAAGTTTAGATAAAAGGGTTTATCTTTATCGGCCGTACGTCCCAGCACGAAGGAATAATTGCCGCCGTAGGAATTGCGATTAACCTGACGTTCGCGCCAAACACTCCACATACTGTCGTTGCCTTCATCGGCGTGTTTTTCAATCAGCGCCTCAATGGCGGCAGAATAACGAAAGCTATTTTTGTTGAGCATGCTTTGATCCTTTTAAAAAAGGGATACTTCAATTTCAATCTTAGTCGTTTTTTAAGGTTCGGCAACAACTGTCGCTTAATTTTGTTTTTTCAAGGTGACCAATGTGATTTCGCTCGGGATTCCTAAGCGGATAGGGAAACCGTACCATAGACCGGTCCCGCGATTTACGTACAGCAACATATTACCGATTTGATATTTATCTTTTACAAATCCTTTGTTGATGATTTGAGCCAACCAGTGCATGCCGAAAATCTGTCCGCCGTGGGTATGTCCGGACAATTGAAGAGAAATAGGGTATTTAGCGTGGTCACGACTGTATTTCACTTGATGGGACAACAAAATGGAAATGGCATCGGACGGAACGCCTGCCATAGCCTTCTCAAGATTAGGGTATTCTCTGTGATAGCGGGCAGACATGGGATCAGTGATCCCGACGATCGCTAACTTCGCACCGTGAATATTGAGGATCCGATGAGTGTTTTCAAGCAGGATTAAATTTAACGTCGGATAGGTTGCCATCCAAGCATCATAATCCACATAGTGCTCGTGATTACCTTCGATCGCAAACACTCCATACTGAGCACGAAGGTCTTTAAGAGGAAGCACATCGATCAAACGCGCTTCAGTTTTTCCATCAACGATGTCACCGGTGATTGCAATTAAGTCAGGCTTCAATGCGTTGGTACGTTCAACGATTTTCACCAAGCGATTTCGATCCAGAAGAGGACTGGCGTGGATATCGGATAATTGAACGATGGTGAACCCGTCTAAGGCGTTCGGTAAATTTTTAATTGGAACATCCAGACGATAGATTGAGGGTTGCGAGAGTGCGCTGTAGCTGCCAATCGCAGCTATCAGCATGGAAATCCCCAAAAGACTAACAGCGGTTGTAGTCGGGTGGGGAAGGGAAATTTTGCGAATCAAACGATATATGAGTCCGATGGCATCTTTAGCGAAAGCAAATAGAACCAAGAGCAATTGAGTGGAAAAAAGCCAGCAATAGAGAACAATTCCCAGGTGAGGGACTCGATCATCGTAACCAACAAAGAAAGAACGGCAAAAGGCAGGGTATTGACATGAAAGCAATATCAATACTAACAGGATTGCCTTGATACTCACATGAAGTTTGGTCTTATGGAAAAGACTGACATACATGTACAGAGCAAAAAAGATTGGGATAACGTGAATCAATACCTGCTGCATGACTTTTTATCTTTTTTGTTGTCCTACCTATCAGAGATTGGGCTTACTTTTGGGTTTTTGCCGTCGTTTTTTCAAATCCGGTGATGTACTTTTCACCTTTGAGGATTTTTACAGCTTGTTGAAGCTGGAAATCTTTTTCATCGCCAAAGAAGTAGCGCAATTCAGGCTGTTTATCCGTGTCGGCTTGTTTTTTAGCTTCTTCTTTTTGTTTTTTCTCATAGGCGATTTTTTCTTTTTCACTCTTTAGATGGTGAGCAAGATCAGCCTCTCGAATATTAAAAGTTGCGTAATTTCCTTCAGCGGTATCAGCGATTTCAATATCCGGTGTGATCCCTGTGGCTTGAATGGAACGTCCACTGGGAGTGTAGTACCGAGACGTCGTCAGCTTAATACCGGTAGAGGGTTCGCCACCATCGAGTGGACGCAGGGGCAATACCGTCTGTACGCTGCCCTTGCCGAAAGATTGCTGACCTAAAATCTTGGCACGCTTGTGATCCTGAAGTGCGCCAGAGACAATTTCGCTCGCACTGGCACTGGCCGCATTGATTAAGACGACCATGGGCACGCTTTTGGCTTCCTCGGGAACTTTTGAGACCCAGTCGCTGTTAGGATTTTGACCATAATTGAGATAATCCGAAGGACGGGTTTTGAAGCTTCGATTTGCTTCCTTTGTTCTTCCTTTCGTGCTTACGACCAACTGATCTTTTCCAATAAAGGTTGAGACAACGCCAACGGCGGCATTAAGTAATCCGCCTGGGTCATTGCGTAAATCAAGTACCAATCCCTTGAGGTGCTGTTTCTTTTGCAAAGCGATAAGGTGTTTTGCCAAGTCGTCAGCGGTATGCTCTTGGAATTGAGAGATACGGATATAGGCAATACCATCTTTGAGTTCTTTCATTTTCACCGATTGCACCTTGATAATGTCGCGGGTGATGGTGAAATTAAGAGGTTTATCAACGCCTTTTCGTGCAATAACCAGATTGATTTTGGTTTTCGGTTTACCCCTCATCAGTTTGACATTTTCAGACAAACTCATAGCTCGTGTGGCTTGTTCATCGATTTTTACAATGATGTCTCCGGCTCGGATTCCAGCACGAGCGGCGGGGGTATCATCAATTGGCGCAATCACTAAAACACCAGAGGCATCCATGGTGACTTCTAACCCTAGGCCACCGAACTCACCTTCGGTTCCCTCTTTCATCTCCTCATAGGCCTCTTTATCCAGATAGGCTGAATGCGGATCGAGACCGGCGAGCATTCCGGCCAACGCATTCTCTAGTAGCTGACGATCTGAGGTTTGGCTTTCATCTACATAAAAGGCTTTGACTGCTGCATAGACGTCAGTAAATTGCCGGATTTCCTGCAAAGGGAGTGGAGTTTTGGCAACAGGTTTATCTGTCGGTTCCGTGGCCAGTATGGCCGGGGAAAAACAAAGAATAATGGAAGTCGCCAAAATTGTTTTGCGTAAGGGAGATAAAAATTTCATCATCAATAGCTTTTAGTCTTTGCCTATCCAAGGCAACGGATTGAAGGGTTGACCGTTTCTGCGAAGTTCAAAGTACAACCCAGGCTTTTCTTCGCCGCCGGTATTGCCGACCGAGGCAATGGTTTCTCCGCGGGTGACCTTATCACCGACGCTCTTAAATAGGGATTCATTGTTGGCGTAAATGGACAGGTAACCGTCGCCATGGTCAATGATAATAAGATTGCCGAAGCCACGAAGCCAGTCAGAAAAGACCACTTGTCCGTTCGCGCAGGCCAGAACATCACTGCCTTGGCGAGCTTGAATCATTAAGCCACGCCAAGTCGTACTCTTACCGGAAACATTGGCACGTGCCTGACCGTAACGACCGGTGATTTTACCCAAAGCGGGCATGAGTAATTTGCCTCTTTGTTTTGCAAAGGCGCCGGTGGGAGTTTTCCCGCCAACGGAAACTTTGCCGCTGGCTGGTTGTTTTCTGCGGGCCTCTTGCGCCCGTTTTTCGGCTTCAGCCTTGCGTTGAGCGAGAACTTTATCAATGTTGGCGACCAATTGGCCTAAACGTTGTTGGTCGCGTTCGAGTTTATCAATGGAAGCTCGTTGCTCAGAAATTTGCTTTTTTAACTTTTCGAGCGTTTCTTTGCGAGTTTGCTGTTCTCGCATTAGCTGTTCGCGCCCTTTTTTCTCGTTGGCCTCAATGTTGGCAAGTTCTTTGCGCTTGGTTTGAGTTTCCTCTGACACAGAATGAATTCCGGCTCTTTGTTCGGAAAGTTGATTGACGGCCTGCTGCTGAGCCTTTGCGAAGTAACGCAAAGAGGCGGCATCTCGGGCAACCTCGTGAGGATTACGACCGGCAATTAATGTTTGCCAGGATTGGCGTCGTGAATTAAGAAACTGTGCACGGGCAATGGCTCGATTTTGTTTTTCGGCACTCGTTAGTTGGCCGCTCACGGCGAGTTCCTGTTCTCTGAGTTCCTTAAGCCGATTTTCTACTCTCGAGCGTTCAGTGCTGAGCTCGCGTAAACGGCGATTGGCCTTAGAGATTGCTTCTTCACTTGCCGCCAGGGCATCACTGGCTTCGTTTTGGCTGGCTTCTGTTTGAGATAGCTGCTTTTTGAGCGAACCCAATTGTTCCTGAAGGGATTTTTGTTGATTTTGCAACTCATTTCGACGCTTGACACTCACATCAGAACTGCCGGTCTTGGAAGTGGTTCGTTTGGCGGTCGTTGAAGTGGATTTTCGAGTATTCGATGAGCGCTTGGTCGTACTGGTTTTCGACGCACTACGAGTGGTCGTTTTCTTGACAGTCGTCTTTTTTTGTGTGGTTTGAGCGTACGCCTGTCCCGTCTCGCCGTACGGTAAAAGCGGGGAGACACTCAAACAGAGCAAAGCGCTCGCAAAACCGAGCGCTTTGAGTAATGAGAAAAGCGAACGCTCAGTCAGTTTCACTTCTTCGCTTTACCCTGTGCAGCAACAGCAGCCATGGCCGCTTCAATTTCTGCCTGGTTGCCAAGGTAGTAATGACGGATCGGCGTCATATTGTCATCGAATTCGTAAACAATAGGGCGCGCGGTCGGGATATTTAAGTGCACAATATCTTCGTCACTAATATTGTCGATGTACTTAATTAACGCGCGCAGTGAATTACCGTGAGCGGCAATCAGTACCCGTTTGCCGGAACGAATAGTCGGCTCAATTTCTTCCTTCCAATACGGAATAACACGAGCCACAGTGTCTTTAAGGCATTCCGTCGCGGGAATTTCTTCCGGCTTCAAACTCGCATAGCGAGGATCCTTGCCTGCCCAGCGTTCGTCATCCGGGGACAGAGGGTTGGGCGGAATGGCATAAGCTCGACGCCAAATCAGGACTTGATCGTCTCCATATTTGGCGGCGGTTTCCGCTTTATTAAGACCCTGCAAGGCACCGTAATGGCGTTCATTTAATCGCCAAGAATTTTTAACCGGCAAGTACATGCGGTCCATGGCGTCCAATGCAATCCAAAGAGTGCGGATGGCTCTGCGCAAAACACTGGTGTAGGCAATATCAAAGTCGTACCCTTCGGCTTTTAAAAGTTCACCGGCTTTGCGCGCTTCCTCACGGCCTTTTTCGGTAAGGTCCACATCGGTCCATCCCGTAAAACGATTTTCCAGGTTCCATTGGCTTTCGCCGTGACGCATCAGAACTAGCTTGAACATAAATAGATCTCTACGAAAATGAGAAAAAAGAAAGTTAACTCCACAATTTTAAAAGAAATGCCCTACTCAGAGGTTTTTAGATGCACAAAAAGTTGTAATTTGTTGTACTATCCCAAATCAAGATGCGATTGGGCTATTTTTTGACCGACCGCTTTTTTCTTTGATTAATGGCAGCGAGAAAATCGTGTTTGAATTTTTACTTGACAATATCGTGTTAGTCGCCGTGGTTTTAGTTTCCGGCGCTTTTTTGCTTGAACCGTACATTCGTAAACGTAGCCTTGGGGCCACTTTGAGCAATGATGAGGCGATTGACTACATCAACAAAAAAAATGCCTTTGTATTGGACGTTCGGGCGACAAAAGAATTTAAGCGTGGGGCTATAGCCGGCTCCAAGAGCATTCCTATTGAAGGTTTCGAAGGACGCATCAATGAAGTGCCCAAGGATCGTCCGGTGATTGTGGTCGATACGGTAACAACTTCCAGCTTAAAGGCTGCAAAGATTCTGCGAGCTAAGGGATACAAAGATGTTTTCATCCTTGAAGGCGGAATCAAAGGCTGGGTGGATGCGAAACTGCCCTTTACCCGCTGATGCGCTAACAATTTAATTAATAAAGTCATAAAAGGATTTTAAAATGGCCGACGAAAACAATACGACCGAACAGCAAGATCAACAACAGCAATCTGCTCCCGCGTTTCAGCTTGAACGCTGCTACATGAAAGATGCCTCTGTTGAAATGCCTCATGCGCCGGAGGTATTTGTTACGCCTTTGCAAAAGCAACCGACGGTTGACATGCAGTTTGAGGTCAGTTTGAAAACACTCAACGACATTCATCGTGAGGTAACGGTGCGTGCGACGGTGACGATTAAGGCAGAAGAAAATGTCATCTTGATCGCCGAAGTTAAGCAAGCAGGTATTTTCCAAATCCATGGTTTCAATGATGAGCAATTGGCTCACATCGGCAATGTGATTTGTCCGACGATTGTTTATCCTTATCTGCGCGCCAATGTGGCTGATTTGATTACACGCACGACAATGGCTCCGGTCAATCTGCCTGAAATGAATTTCGAATTGTTGTACCAACAGCGTTTGGCTCAAGCCGCTGCAGCTGCTGACAAAGCCAAAGCGGAACAACAAAACTGATTTTGACGCTCTTTTGAGTGTTTATTAAGGAAGCAGGGATCGGCGGCATCGCTGGTTTCTTCTTCCTTTTTTCATATGACCATAAATACACCTTCTGACGCGCCACAATTGTCCAGTCGACTCTTAAGATTGGCTCTTCTTTGGGTAATCGTTCTGATTGCTTCGGTGGTTTATACACTTTTTTTATCCAGACAAATGGAAGTAACCACTGAGGTAACCCGTCGGGCTGCGGATATTCGAGCTGAGCTCTTCCAAGTGGGGTACGATTTGACGACTGTCAATACGGTCAATTCGACAATGGATATTCAGGGAACGGTTTGGCGTGTCGATCAGATGCTCAATCTGGCGATATTGGATGATGAATCTACTTATCGTGTGATGGCCAAGGATGAGCGTATTGACGCAATAATGGTTCATATTGATGAAACTTGGCGGCAAAGCGTCAAACCTTTGCTTTTACGTTGGAATGAAAGTCATAAGCTCAATGAACGCGTCCGACATGAAATCTTGGTCAGTTTGGATTTGCTCAATAATGAATTGGATGAATGGCAAAATCTTACCGATGAAGAGTTAAACCGCAATATTGTTGTGTTGCGTTTCACTCAGGTGGCTTTGGGCGGAGTGTCTATTCTGGGTGTCATTGTTGTCATGTGGTTTTTATTTGCTTCGGTTCTGAGACCACTCAACCAACTCCAACAAGGGATTGATCGTTTAAAAGCCAGTGATTGGAAAACACGTGTGCACGCGGAAGGTACTTTGGAATTTTCGGAAATCTCGGCAGGATTTAATGAGTTGGCCAGCCATTTAGATGACGTGTATTCCAATTTGGAAAATAAGGTAACGGAAAAAACGGCTTCTTTGGCAGAAAAAAATGCTCATTTGACAGCGTTATATGGATTGACCGCTTTTCTAGGCGAACAACATTCTTTGGAAGAAATGTTGGAGTCTTTTATTGCCCGAGTGCTGACTTTGACGGGAGCGCCAGCCGCTCAAGTTTGTTTTTGGAACGAAAGAAGAAATCAGTTTGAAAATTTGTTGGAAAAAGGAATCAGTGAGGAATTTTCTTACGATTGTGAGAAAGTGTCTTCGCAGCTGATTGGAGAAATTTTTTCCAGCCCGTATCCAGTTTGGGTTGATATTTCGCAAGATGGACAATCGCAGAGCGGTTTTGTTCAAAAAGCGGTTTATCACATCCGTTATAAACAAAAGAATATTGGTGTTTTTGTTCTTTTTTTCCGAGAAGTGCTTCAAAGCGATCCTGCGCTTGATACGTTATTGGAGAACTTGGGAAGACACTTGGGCGCGACGATTGAAAATATGCGTTTGGCAGCTTTGGATCAACAGATGGCTGTTGCGCAGGAACGTAATATTATGGCCCAGAATCTGCATGATTCAATTGCTCAGACCTTGTCTTTTGTGAATCTGCAGGTGCAAATGCTGGAAGGTGCTCTGAAAGATAAAAATCAGGAACAAATTGATGATGGAATTAAACAGATTAAGGCTGGCGTACAGGAATGCTACGATGATGTTCGGGAGCTTTTGCTTAATTTCCGCACTCGGGTTTATAAGGAAGAATTAGAGGAATTGATTCAGAGTGTTCTGGAGCGATTTGAGCGCCAAACGCAAGTGAAAACGCATCTCAGCATTCACAATGATGGAACCGATCTGACTTCAGCTCAAAAATTACAGGTGATTTTTATTCTTCAGGAAGCGCTTTCCAATGTTCGGAAACACGCCCGCGCCAAGACGGTCATGGTTAATGTTCGAAATGACAAAAAATTTGAAATGACAGTGATGGATGACGGGGTGGGTATTGATCCCGTGCTTTTGGATGAAAGAAAGCAAAGCCATGTCGGATTGTCTATCATGCGTGAGCGGGCTCAGAAAGTGAATGCTCAGGTCGAAATTGACTCTGAAATTGATCAGGGGACGACAGTTCGATTAATTTTGCCCAGAGAGGGACGATAATGACTATTCGTATTTTGTTGGTTGATGACCACACCTTGTTTCGTTCAGGTTTGAAAGCCTTATTGAGCCGCCAACCTGATTTTGAAATCGTCGGGGAAGCTTCTGATGGTTTGGAAGGTGTTAAATTGGTCGAACAACTCAAACCCGACCTGGTTTTGTTGGACTTGGACATGCCAGTGATGAATGGTACGGAAGCGTTGGCGCAGATGTTGGCGGCCAACCGTGAATTGCCGGTAGTAATGTTGACTGTCAGTGAAGACGCAGAAGATTTAAAAGAGGCGTTTGTTTTGGGGGCTAGAGGTTATTTGGTTAAGAATATTGACGCAGAGTATCTGGTCAACAGTGTCCGTCAGGTGGTGGCGGGGGAAAGTGTGATGTCCCCTGAAATGACCAGTAAATTTGTCAATGGGATTCGCGCCAAACATTTGTCTTTGATGCCGGAAGTTCGTCCTGAAACGGTCAAAAGTTTGACGGAACGCGAACGACAGATACTGGGGTGTCTTGCTCAGGGAGCCAGCAATAGGGAAATGGCGACGCTTCTGAACATGTCAGAAAGTACAGTGAAGGCACATCTGCAGCGCATTATGCGTCGTTTTGATTTTAGTTCTCGAGTGCAGGCCGCTGTCTTTGCGGCCGAGCGCCATATGGATCGATATTTGCTGGAAAGTTTGAATCAAAAAAAGAGTTCCCAGAGCTAAATACCGCCCATGTAGTTGTTTTGCCGCCAGGCCTCATAAACGGTAATCGCTACCGTGTTAGAGAGATTGAGTGAACGATTGTTCGGTCGCATGGGAAGGCGGATGCGTTGATTTTCGGGAAAACTGTTTCGAATGTCGTCAGGAAGGCCATGACCTTCGCTACCGAACACAAACCAATCACCGGGCAAAAAATGTGATTGTGCAAAAGGATGCGAGCCTTTAGTCGTCATGGCAAACATCCTCGTTCTGTCCGGTTTTTCGCTTTCCAGAAAAGCATTAAAACTTTTGTGAACCTTCACCGTGGCGTATTCGTGATAGTCCAGTCCGGCTCGAATCATATGTTTGTCTTCCAGAGTAAAGCCCAACGGCTCTACAAGGTGTAATTCGCATCCGGTGTTAGCGGACAAGCGGATGATATTTCCTGTATTGGGCGGAATTTCAGGGGCAACTAAAACGATTCTAAACATACTCATCGGCAGGCGCGGTCAGCGCCTTTCTCATCTTAATCAAAGCATTTTTTTCAATTTGACGGACCCGCTCCGCAGACACTCCCAACTCTTGCGCCAATTCCTGCAGTGTTTTAGGGGCGTTGTTTCCGTTTTCGTCCGTATTGAGCCAACGGGCTAAGATGACGTGTCGGCTACGTTCGTCCAAACTAGCCAAAGCCTGACGAATGCCTTCCTGCTGCATTCGTTCTTCATCTTTTTGCTCAAGAATAACGGTCGGCTCATACTCTGTGGACGACAACCATTGAATTGGCGCGCTAGTTTTGTCGTCTTCTCCATCATCGCCTTCTGCCGGTAAGTCAATCGGTGTTTCGTGACCGTACATTCGCTGTTCCATTTCCAGAACTTCGGAAGGCTTGACATCCAATTCATGAGCGATTTTATCGGCCTGTGAATAAGTCAGTGCGTTTTCGCCGCGCATTGAACGGAGGTTAAAAAAGAGTTTTCTTTGCGACTTCGTTGTGGCTAACTTGACTTGACGCCAATTTTTCACAATGTAGTCTTGAATTTCAGAGCGGATCCAGTACTCCGCGAAGGTCATAAGACGTGCCCCGTGGGAAGGATCATAGTGTTTAATGGCCTTCAATAGCCCAATATTGCCTTCTTGGATGAGGTCGGCATGAGGGATGCCGTAGCCTAAATACGATCTTGCAATGGCGATGACCAGTCTCAGATGAGCCATTACGAGTGCGCGGCCTGCTGCCATGTCATTGTTTTTATGCAGCCGCTCCATCAGATTGCGTTCTTCTTCGTAAGAGAGAATCGGGAAACGGTTGGCCGTCTGAATATACGCGTCCAAATTCCCTAAACTGGGTATGACACTGGGCACCTTGCTCTGATATGGAACAAGGGCGTTAGAGGTACCGGTCGTTTTGGACTTGGGATCTGTCATTGAGAAACCTTAGAGGACAACTGAAAATTATCAGTTGAAGCGCTCAATTTTCGAAATCGCGCGCTGGGTAATAATACTCGCAATGAGCCCACCCAGTAACGAACAGAATACAATGAAACCGGCATTAAATTGCCACGGTAAGGGAGCGATGGTTATCGATGTGCCGTATTGTTCACCGACCGCAAGCAATGCCTCATTGAGATAACCTGTGGCAAAAGAGGAGAGTCCTAGGGCAATCACAGATGCCATTCCCATTGTCAGAACACCGCGCCAAGCGTAAGGTCTGATGGAAAAAGAAGGCGTTGCACCGAAAAGGTACAGCATATTGAGTTCGGTTTTTTGAGTATCCGCAGCCAGGCGAACACTTGCGGCAATCACACAAACGATCAAAGAAAGGGTGATGATTACAAAAATCCAGCCTAAGTTGCTGATTGCATGCGAAATGGCATCTAGCTTCGTGAGCCAAGTACTGTCGTAGGCCACCAAGCTCACACCTTTGAGTTTTTCAATGTTTTTGGCTGTGCGCTCAATATCAGCGGCCGGCATATGGGCATCCAAAGTTACAATGATGAGATCGGGCAAAGGGTTATCTGCAGTGTCTTGAGCCTGTTTGATTCCCAAATTTTCATTTAAAGCCTTGTAGGCCTCGTCTCTTGGGATCGTTGTGATTTTCATCACATGCTCATGCCGTCCGATGCGCTCGCGCAGGTTATCCATCAGCGCTTTATTCATGTTTTGATATGTGAATACCGTGATTTCGGGTGCTACTGGAATGGATCGAATCGGTTCAGAGAGGCTGTAAAGAACACTGGCCACGAAGACAGGAATTGTCAAGGATAGACTGGCCAACATTAAAGCTAAGAAAAAAACTCCTTTGGCATTCCGAATTCCTCGGAAAACTTGCTGTAGAGCCCAAGCACGAGAGGAAGCAAAACTCATTGTGCGCCTCCTTGTTGAGAGGCAAATTTAACTTCTCTGTACGCAATATCTCGGGGAGTTAGGAGAAGGTGCGAGGCGACAATAACGGTTACGCCGGCACTGGCAAATTCTCCTAAAAGGTTTATGACAGTTTGGGCATTATTAGCGTCCAAATGAGCCGCAGGTTCGTCGGCCAGAATAAGCACAGGTTGGTTAACGACAGCGCGGGCCAGACAAACCTGCTGCCTTTGCCCAGACGATAAATCGATTGGGTAATTGAGAGCCCAGTCAGACATGTGGCAACGTGACAGGGCTGCCAGAGCCTGTTGACGAGCTTGTTCAGTCGTGGCTTCGGCGGCAAGGGCTGGGAGCATGACGTTTTCCAGAATACTTCGGTCTTCCAAGAGTGGGGAGTTTTGAAGCATTAAACCAATAGCCCGACGAAGCCAGCGTCGCTGAAGGGTGGAAAATTCTTGGACATCCTCACCGGCGACCCTGACAGCTCCTCGACTGGGGTTCAATAGACCGGCAATCAGACGAAGCACTGTTGACTTTCCGCAACCCGTATCTCCGTGCAAGACAACAAACTCCCCTCGGTAAATATCTACCGATACATCTCTCAACACTTGTAGCTCGTCGAACTCCACGAAAACGTGCGACAGCTGTACCAGAGGCGCTTCTTGGGTGGGAAGAGTGGTCTCAAACATCAATGGAAATTATTTCTCAAAGTCAAACTGATATTTTACGGCTTTCCAAGCCTCAACTTCTTTTTGCAAAAGAAAATGTGTTAAAGGATGTTTTAAAAGCCATTTTGAATCCTGAAATGAAAGCCGCCAGTGGCAATCTGCAGGTTGCTCAAGTTCAAAGTCAGGTAAAGCAATGTCTTCTCGCTTGTGAGCAAAAATGCTTGCTAAACGCAAAGCGAGAAGGGATTTCGCCCAAACCGGGTCAATTAATTGGGATTCGATCTTGTAGAGTCGTCCTCGATGCCCGAGCACAAGTTGAGAAACCCAATGGCGATCATTGATCGAGAAGCCTTGCAGGTCAAAATGTTCAATGAGGTAAGCTCCTAAACGATGAAAACGGTTATGGCTGATTAAATTACCGGTTTCATGTAAAAGGGCTGCCCAGTGTAAACGTTTTTGGACATCCTCTGGAGGTTGTGGCTGAAGTTTTTTCAATAAAGCCAAAGCAATTTGACTGACCCGTTTGGCTTGCGCCTCTGAAACTTTGCTATATCGCAAGAGTTCCCAAGCGCTGCTTTCTCTGATATCCACTCCTCTGAGTCGAGAAAGTTGCTCATAAAGAAGCCCCACTCTCAAAGCGCCGGCAGAAAACTTCAATTCTTTGATATTTAAGGCATCACACGCGGCATGAAGAACGGCAAGGCCTCCGCAAATCACTTCTTTACGAGAGCGATGCAGATCGGGAAAATCTAACTTATCGACATGCCCAACCGCAATCATTGAATCACGGATGGCACACAATGTTGTTTGAGAAATGCGCTTGTCATCCAACCCAAAAGATTTCGCTAAACTGCAAATGGCTTCCATGGAACCGGACGAGCCATAGGCCTCATCCCAAAGGGTGGCGTTAAAACGCTCACGGCCTTCCTGGAACTCAGCCATTGCTGCTAATTTGGCGGCTTCATAACCTTCACGCGTGATAATCCCTTCGGGGAAATACTGTAATGACAGATTCACACATCCGACATGAAATGATTCGCAACGGTCAGCGTGACTTCCTCGGCCGGTGACTAATTCTGTGGAACCGCCGCCAATATCAATGACAAGACGCTTTTTGTCTGAGAACGGAAGTCGGTGAGAACATCCTTCAAAAACTAATCGTGCCTCTTCCTGTCCAGGCAATATTTCAATAGGGAACCCCAGAACTTCTTGAGCACGCTCCAAGAAGTCTTTGTTATTTTGGGCGATTCGAATTGTTTGTGTGCCTACCGCTCGAACGTGTGGGCTGGGAAAATCATGAATCTTTGCATGAAAGCGCGACAGTGTATCGAAGGCTTTGAGTTGAGCTTCTTCAGTTAAGAATCCATGTTCATCAAGACCGGCGGCAAGGCGAACACCTTCTTTGCAATAGTGTTCACAGACAATTTCGTTTCCTTCAACCCGCCCTATTTCTAAGCGAAAACTGTTGGAACCCAGATCAATGGCGGCAAGTTGCATTTCCATTATCTTGCTCCCGATCGTTTTGCTTCCAGTGCTTGACAGACAATCGGGTTGACAAACGCTGAAACGTCACCGCCTAATCGATGAATTTCCCTCACTAAGGAGCCGGAAATGGATTGAGTGCCGTTCATCGGAGGAAAGAACACGGTTTGCACACCCTTGTTGAGAACGTGGTTTACGCAAGCCATACGGGTTTCATAATCAAAATCGCTGCCATTGCGGACGCCCCGAATTAGCACTGAAGCTCCTGTTGCTTTGACAAATTCACTAAGGAGTCCTTCGAATCCAACCACGCGAACCTTTGACACATCTTTGAGAACTTTTTGAGCCAAATCCACTCGTTCCTCAAAAGAAAAAAAAGTGTTTTTACCGGTATCAGCGGCAACGGCAACAATAACTTCATCAAAAATTTGTCTGGCACGGTTTAAAACATCTTCATGTCCAAGAGTGAATGGATCGAAGGTGCCGGCATAAATAGCGATCGTCATATTGAATCCTGATTTTTAGCAACGAGACGAAAAGTCACTGCTCCCGCGTCGGATTGACGTATTACTGGTAATTGTAAGTCAGTTATGATCTCAGCGTTCCACTCTTTGGGGGCTTCAACATAGAGTAATCCGTTATTTTTAAGGTGAGAAAGGGCCTGGATAATGGCTTTTTCGTGTAAGTTAAGCGAAAAAGGCGGATCGATAAAGATAATGTCGAACTTTGTTTCAATTGAGGGCAACACAGAGAGTGCATCAGCACAACGGATATCCAAAATATCCTTTGCATGCAGCTTATCACGCATATCACATAACTTCGCATAAGCGGTTCGATTTTTTTCGATCAGCATCACGCTTAAGGCGCCACGGCTCGCCAACTCAAAACCTAGCGAACCGGAACCGGCAAAAAGGTCCAGGCCTTCAATCGCCGAAAAGTCTCCCCAAAGATGAGAGAGCCAATTAAAAAGCGTTTCTCTGACTCGGTCGCTAGTGGGACGCAAACCGTTTAAGTCACTAACCGGCAAAGGCGTTCGACGCCACTTTCCAGCGATGATCCGAACGGTACCTGAGCCTCTTGCTCTTGGTAAACTTACGCTTTGAGATTGATTTTGTTTCTTTAATGGACGCATACGTTAATGATAACGACAGAAAATAAAAAAACGGGTTGGTTGGATCGATTAAAAAACGGTTTGCATAAGACTCGTGTCAATATTATCGGACTTTTTACCGGGGGCAGAATTGATGAAGACTTTCTTGAGGAGTTGGAATTCGCGCTTATCTCGGCCGATATGGGGGTTGCTACCGTATCTGAGCTGTTGACGCATCTGCGTGAGACCATTCAACTCAAGGGGCTCAAGACTCAGGATGAAGTGCGAGATGCCCTAAGAGAGGAGATTGTTACGCTTCTGACTCCGGCTCAAGGACAAATTAATTTAGATCGCTCGAAACCTTTGGTCATGATGATGGTCGGAGTGAACGGGGCCGGGAAAACAACATCAATCGGGAAAATCAGTAAATGGCTTTCCGGACAGGGTAAAAGTGTATTGTTGGCAGCTGGAGATACCTTCCGAGCGGCGGCTCGGGAACAATTGGCAGTTTGGGGGGAGCGTAACCGCGTAGAGGTCATTTCTCAAACAGGGGGCGATCCCGCTGCAGTGGCCTTTGATGCGGTTAGTGCCGGCAAGGCTCGTGGTGCAGACGTGGTCATTGTCGACACAGCCGGGCGATTGACAACTCAAACACGTTTGATGGAAGAGCTTAAGCGAATTGCTCGTTCACAAAATAAATCGTTGGAAGGCGCTCCGCATGAGGTCATTCTTGTTATTGACGGAACCAACGGCCAAAACGCTTTGGCTCAAGTAAAGGCCTTTGATGAAGCGGTTCCTCTGACGGGACTCATCATCACGAAGTTAGACGGGACAGCCAAGGGAGGCGTGTTGGTTGCGATCAGCCGTATGAGGGCGGATAAGCCAATTCCCATCTACTTTATTGGTGTCGGTGAGACAATTGAAGATCTTCAGCCGTTTAACGCTCAAGAGTTTGCCAAAGCGTTAATAGGTTAGAGTTAACGAAAAGGGGGCTGATTTTCAGCCCCTCAGTTTTTTTGGTGACAAATCTAAGATCAGAAACGATCTCGGAAGAAGTTTTTCAATTTGTCCCAGCCGGATTCTTTCGGTGTTTCCTTAGGTTTAGGCTTGGAAACTAGATCATTGTCCTGTCGAATCTTTTGCGTGTCCAGCGTTGCTATGGGGCTATACCACTGACCGGAAAGTGAAGTAGTCAGGCTAAGCCCCGAGGTATTTTTACCAAAAAGTCTGCCGGACAAAGAGCCTTCCGTTAAATCAACTTCAGCCTGGCCTCGCAAGTGAGCGCTCCCAAGATCCATGGAGAGACGCTCAATCATCGCCTTACCATTGTGAATGGTGGCAACTCCGCCGATCAAATTGGCCTCGGTGAAGAGTTCATTGTTTTGAACAGGATCCTTATAAGCCCGAAGATCTTTAACGGCTTCATCGAGATTAAATCCAAAAATTCTTGCTCTTGAGGCGGAAAAACCGATTTGTCCGTTTAATATTTCTTCAGTGAAGCCGTTGCCATATAAGTTTGCCTGGAGATCCAGTACGCCGCTGTTTTTACCATTTCCGCCGGCATCTTGTAGCAAAGAAGATAAGTTGACACTTTCACCACGATAGGTAACACTCCAGTGACCCTTAGAATTTACATGGACATCGACTTCTGTTTTACCGTCATAGGTTAAGGCTGAAGCCTTGGGAAGACGAAGAATTCCATTTTTTACAGTCATGTCGGATTTCAATTGGGCGAGTTTCACCGGTCCGAGCGCTAATTCCCCAACGACAAGTGTTCCCTTAAAATCAAATCGGTTCAAAAAATCAAAATCTTTGACACCCAAGGCGGTTTCAACTTCGCTGCCTTCCGCCAATGTTTGAGTTTGCGAAGGCACTGCCGTTGGAGTTGCGGTTGCTTCCGACGTTTTATTTTCTTCTTGACTGTTTTCTTTGTTCAAATCGGCGTCCTCAGTTTCCAATAGGGTGGATTCCGATTGTTCAGTTGGAGTCGCTTCAGCGGTATCTACGGGCGATTCTGCAGATTGGGAATTGATTGCTGAGGTTTCTGTTGCCTCCGTAGTGCTATGAGCAGGTTCTTCGTTCAGCAACTCAAGTGAGAAGGATTTTTGAGCTTTTTGCAAGGAATTAAATACGGAGAAATCTTTCAACTCCAGACGACCGAAAACGATATCCCCTTCAATGGCGGGGTAATCAAAACCGGCACTTTGCCCAGAAAAACTCATTGGAGCCCCATGCACTCGTGCAAATAATTGCCCGCGGATTTTTTCGTTATTCCAATCGGTTTTAATATTGCCTGAAACTGGGATGGTTTCACTTTGTCCCGGTAAAACAACAGAACCTTGGATATGGTCCGCAGCCATGGCTACTTTTTTGCGTTCAAAAATAATCGGTGAGCGCAAATCCAATTTCAACGCTTGATCGCCGCTTCCCTTACTGTATTGCACGTACAAGTCAGGAGCCTGCCATGTTGTCTCATCAAGACGGAGTTCAGCGGCCGATACCGTGATGTCTCCCAGTGACTGATCGCCGGAAATCTGGATTTGCGCGGTTTTGGCGTACAAATCGTTTTCGGTAATTTGGGCTAGAGGAGAGGTCAGCTGGAGTTGGAAAGAGCGTCCTTGTTGTGTAGCGCTGGCTTTCACCAACAAATTCTCAAATGACATTTGACCGACAGCTAAATTCAAATCGAGTGAAAGGGCGGCCTCCATGTCTAACAATAAGTTGTCGGGCAAAAGCTGTACTTGAGTTGCCAGAGCAACTGGAGCGTGCATCTGAGGCGCGGGGGCGCCGACAGTCGCTCGCAAGTTTTGCAGATTGAAAATGTATCCGTTGTACTTGAAATGTAAGTCAGAATTATTCAGCTCAACAGAGCCAATAGTGACATCGTCAATCAGCTTAGTCTTATCTGTAATGTTGTTTTTTAACCACATGGATGGAGTAGGGCACTCGGTTTCCTGAAGCGAAAAACCATCAATAAGGACATGATCCACATGAATTTTTCCGAAAGCCAACCACCACGGACTGACGTTTAATTGAGCGGAACGGTAAAAAGCAACGAGTTTGTTTTGGGAATCAAAAAGTTGAGCACTGGGCAACGAAATTGAGATTGTCGGTAATACACGGACAATGGGCAACTCGTTTGTGCGAAGTGTCAATCCGGCTTGATTAAAGGATGTTTGGAGTCGGTTCTGTACAGATTCAGGGGTGACCAAAAAATACAAAGCCATCACACTGCCGATAGCCAGCAGTATAAGAATACAAATCACCCAAAGTATGGAGCGAAGAATACGCATGGGGAAACGTCCAGAATGTCCAACCGTAGTGAGAAACATAGCACGAAAAAGGGTTGGATGGAGGGCTAAAACGTTGTTACTTGTTACGCCATTTGTCTCGAATGGTTTGCCTGAGATTGGGGGCTAATCTCTCAAGCGCATCAAGAGTCATGAAAATTGAATTACGACCTCTGTTGGAGAGTTCTCGAAAGCGAGTCAGTAACTCATTTTCTTCTTCAACAGGATTGTGTCGTTCACTAGTGATGATAAAGAGCACATCAAAACCGCAATCGTTTAGCGGCTGCATGCGAAAAATCCCCGGATCTTCCTGACCCAATTCGTATTTTTGATACATCTCCAGAGGGACACCTAACAATTGTGCAATCTGCAACTCGGTATAGCCCAAACGTTCGCGTTCGGTCCGCAGTCGTTCTCCAAATTCACGTTTGCGTTTTGAAAGCACAGTTGCCATAGTTTTTTCGTCGTTTGGAAGTCCTTTGATGCGAAAAAATTCGCCCTTTGCGCCTACTATACAGGATAAAAAGCGGGCCCGCCCCTTATCCTGCTTTTAGGGTTTGATCACACGTTAAAAAGGAAGTTCATTACATCGCCGTCTTGAACGATGTAGTCCTTGCCTTCCGCACGCATTTTGCCCGCCTCTTGAGCGCCTTTTTCACCATTGTGCGAGATGTAATCGTCAAACGAAATCGTCTGAGCTCTGATGAATCCTCGCTCAAAATCAGTATGGATGACTCCAGCGGCCTGAGGGGCAGTATCGCCCTTATGAATCGTCCAGGCACGAACCTCCTTCGGACCGGCGGTAAAGTAGGTTTGCAGGCCTAGAAGATCATAGCCGGCACGGATCACACGGTCTAAGCCGGCTTCGTGCATCCCCATATCTTCAAGGAACATCTTCTTGTCTTCATCGTCAAGTTCAGCGATCTCACTTTCAATCTTTGCGCACAAAGCGACAACAGGCGCATTTTCTTTCGTAGCAAAAGCCTTGACGGACTCCAAGAGAGGATTGCCTTCGAAACCGCTGTCATCAACATTTGCCACGTACATTGTAGGTTTGACAGTCAGTAGACACAGAGGTTTAATGATGGCCTTCTCTTCGGGCGTTAACTGAACCTGACGAGCGGGTTTGCCTTCATTGAGTACGGGTTGAATCTTTTCCAAAACAGTAACCAACTTCAAGGCTTCTTTGTCACCGCCTTGGCGAGCCTGCTTGGAGTACTTGTTGAGCATTTTTTCAACAGTTGCCAAATCAGCTAAGGCCAATTCAGTATTGATAACTTCAATGTCTTCGGTTGGATTGACATGGCCGGCGACATGGACAATATTGTCATCGTTGAAACAACGAACGATGTGCGCAATTGCATCACATTCACGGATGTTGGCCAAAAATTGGTTACCTAAGCCTTCACCTTTGCTGGCACCGGCAACCAGGCCGGCAATGTCAACGAATTCCACAACGGCCGGAACGATACGAGCCGGGTTGACAATTTTGGCGAGCTGTTGAAGGCGGTTATCCGGAACCTCCACAATCCCGACATTGGGTTCAATTGTGCAAAACGGATAATTTTCCGCAGCGATTCCAGCCTTAGTTAAGGCGTTGAAAATTGTAGACTTACCAACATTCGGTAAGCCGACGATGCCACATTTCAGTCCCATGGTTTTAATTCCAGAAAGTTAATGGGAGCATTTTAGCATTGAGCAGAATGCACAAAACTCCCGACAGATTTTGTTTTTAGGATTTCTTAATCTCTTTGAGCAATTGTTCGATTTGCTGTTCGTTAAAAAGTTTAATTCCGTGTCGCTCGAAGAGTTCAGCGGCGATTCCGCGTCCCGCCTTCAAAACTCCGTCATATTGACCGCTATGTACCAATGTTGTGCCACAAGCTGGACTTTTGTCTTTGAGTAAGGCCAGAGATGCATGGCAGTGTTTGGCAATACCAAGACAAAGCTCGGCTCCCCGACAGTATTGTTCAGTGCAATCCTCTCCTAAATTGTTCCGAATACAACAGCTGCCCTCCAAAACTTTTGAGGCATCTCCGTGAGGATCTATTTCGCAGGGAGCCCGCGGAGTAGGAAGTCCCCCGGCACATTCTGGACAAACCGGAATTAAAGCGATTCCCTGATTTATGAGCGGCAGGAGATTAATCGCCTTAGATTTGCCATCATAACGAACAGCTTGACCTAAAAGACAGGCGCTGACAATGACGATCGGCCGACGTTTTGTCAATTATTTCTCCACTTTTGTTTCGTCGGTTTTTGAGGGTTTGGTAGATCCGAATTTTGCAATCGAGCGCTGAACTCTCGCCATATCCCCGGTAGCAATGTCATTGGTCGTTTTAAGTGCGGCATCAATACATTCATTGATTAACGCTTTATGCTCAGCACTTGGAGCGTGTAAAACGAAGTCCGCGACTTGCTGGGCCATTCCCAGGCTTCTTGGGTGTCCTGTTCCCAGACGTAAGCGCCAGAAATTCGGTGTTGAAAGCTTTTCGGTAATGTCCTTCAGGCCGTTATGCCCTGCGTTCCCCCCGCCTTTTTTTAGCTTCATGCAGCCAGGCATCAAATCCAATTCATCATGAACGACCAAAATTTCTTCAGGAAGAATTTTGTAGTAAAGTGCCAACGCCACAACGGATTGACCCGAGCGGTTCATATAGGTTTGCGGTTTTAATAGCCAAATATCCTGACCGGCCAGGCGGACACGGGCGACTTCAGCTAAAAATTTTTTCTCTTCCCGAAAAAAACTTCCTTCACGTTGAGCCAAACGATCCACAAACCAAAATCCGGCATTGTGACGGGTGTCGGCGTATTCAGCGCCAGGGTTGCCGAGACCAACAATTAATCGAATTGCGGGCATGTTTACTATCCAAAATAACAATAGGAGGAATTCTACCGTACTGTTCCGAAAAGCAATGAATTAGGGGCGTTGAACAAATTGGAGAAAGAATAGAAAAAAGGGAATTAACCATCAGGTGAATTCCCTTTTTCGGTACCAGTTGAGAAGTGACTTTGCTTATGCGGCAGCGTCAGCAGCCGGAGCGGCGGCCGGGGCAGCAGCTTCATCAGCAGCAGTTTCTTCCTCTTCTTCAACCTGGGCAACCACAGAAACCACAACCGGGTCTTCATTGCCATGAACAACAGCGCTAACGCCTTCAGGCAAAACGATGTCGGAAACACGCATCGTCGTTTGAGCGGTCAAACCGGACAAATCAACAGAGATGAATTCCGGCAAATCCTTCGGCAAGCAGCTGACTTCGATAGAGCTGCGAGCGTGGCTGACCAAACCCTTGCTGATCTTAACGGCCGGGCTGTTTTCAGCTCCGAAGAAGTGCAACGGCACGCTCATGGTCACCGGTTCGTCAGCATTGACACGTTGGAAGTCAATATGCATGACTTGCGGTTTGTACGGATGCATTTGGAAAGCACGCAAAACAACGAGCTGATCCTTACCATCCAATTCCATCGTCAAAATCGAGGCGTGGAACTTTTCCTTACGCAATGCGTAGAAAATAGGATTGTGTTCGAGCTCGATCGGCGTGGCCGCAACGTTGCCGCCGTAAACAATACCGGGCAACTTGTCGGCGCGGCGCAGACGGCGGCTCGCACCCGTACCTTGCGCTTGACGCGTGGTGGCGATGATTTTCATAATTTTTTCTCCAAAAATAAAATTCCCGGGACGCGACCATCCACTAGGAATAAAAAAGATCGTTTAAAAACAATCGAGGACGTTATTGTACAGATTTTGCATAAAAAGGCGAGAGTGACCTCGCCTTTAACTGCCTGATTCTATTAATTACTCTTCAAATAAAGCGCTAACAGAATCTTCACGTGCAATACGCGAAATGGTTTCTCCGAAGATATTTGCAACGGAAACTTGGGTAATCTTCGTACACTTTTGAGCTTCTTCGCTCAAAGGAATCGTGTCGGTTACAACCAATTCGTCCAATTCAGAATTGGTGATACGTTCCACAGCGGGACCGGAGAGCACGGGGTGCGTAATGTAGGCGCAGACCTTAAGAGCACCACGTTCCTTCAGTGCTTTGGCAGCGTTACACAATGTGCCGGCGGTGTCCACGATATCGTCAGTAATGATACAAGTGCGGCCAGAGACATCGCCGATCAAATTCATGACTTCGGCAACATTCGGACGAGGACGACGTTTATCAATAATGACGAGATCTGTGTTCAATGATTTAGCCATGGCGCGGGCACGTACGACACCACCGATATCGGGAGAAACCACCACAGGGTTTTCGTACTTGCGGTTTTGCAGTTCACGCAAAAGAATCGGCGTAGCGTAAATGTTGTCCACAGGGACATCAAAGAAGCCTTGAATTTGGTCGGCATGCAAATCCATTGTCAACACGCGGTCAACACCAACGGATTGCAACATGTTGGCCACTACTTTGGCGGAAATGGCCACGCGGACGGAACGGGGACGACGATCTTGACGGGCATAGCCATAGTACGGCATGACAGCCGTAATGCGGCGCGCGGAAGCACGGCGCAAGGCATCCACCATAATCATCAATTCCATCAAATTGTCATTGGTGGGGGAGCAGGTGCTTTGCAGAATGAAAACGTCGCGACCGCGAACCTTTTCATTGATTTCCACCATGACTTCACCGTCGGAGAAGTGGCTGACAACTGCTTGACCAAGGGGAATGTTGAGATGATTTGCGACTGCTTGGGCAAGTTTGGGATTGGCATTGCCCGTAAAAACCATGAGATTGTCCGGAACCATTGGGACCATGATATGACTCGCCGAAAGTTAAGAAGAGAGAACTCTTCGGTTAGTATTTGGCGGTTTTGTATAAACCGCTTCGTAAAAAACAAACGGGAGCTAGCACAACTATGCTTGCTCCCGAAAGTTGGCAGGGGAGGAAGGATTCGAACCTTCGAATGCCGGAATCAAAATCCGGTGCCTTAGGCCAGCTTGGCGACTCCCCTACAAATTTTGGTTCAGCATGATAATGCTGACAACGTCGGGTGTATTGTAAGACTTTTTACCGAAAAATGTTTCCAGCTTTTTGGTAAATCTTTAAACACCCTTTCCGCCTCGTCTTTTTTCATCAGAGTAAAGACTGCCGAACCAGAGCCGGTCAGGCGGAATTGAGGTAAAGCGGTTAATAACTTATTTACCTCGGGATTCACAATTTTTACGATCGGTTCTAGATCATTGTGTCCCAAACTCATCCAGTCGCCCGTTTCCCGAGCGGCGTCGAGGATCGACATTTTGACGTATTTCGTATTTCTTGTCAAGAGAGGGTGTAAAAATATTTCCGGGGTGGGTTGACTGACTCCCGGCCATATAACCGCGAAGGGCAAGGAAGGAATCGAAATCGGTTGAAGCTTTTCACCGATTCCCTCAACCCAAGCATTGGTACCTAAAAGAAAGAAAGGCACGTCGGCCCCCAGCTGTGTTGCGAGAGTCATCAGTCTTTCGGTCGGAATATTCAACCTCCAGAGATGGTTTAGCCCCATTAGTGTTGTCGCGGCATCGGAAGAGCCGCCTCCGAGACCGGCGCCGGCTGGGATGTGTTTTGTGACTTCAATATAGGCTCCCAAAGAGCATCCTGTTTCTCTTTGAAGCAACTTGGCCGCTCTGACACAAAGATCCTTTGAAATGTCTCCAATAATGTCTCCGCTTCTGCCAATTACACCGTCTTCTCGGACACTGATGCGAATTGTGTCGCACAAATCAATCAGAACGAACACGGATTGTAGTTCATGGTATCCGTTGGGTCTGCGACCAACAACGTGTAGGAATAAATTAAGCTTAGCAGGCGCCAGTAATTCAAGATGCATTTCTAGCCGAAATTAAAAGTAAGATTGAAATCGCAGGAGCTGTTTCAGAGGCTCCTCTTTCGAGACGGATGCGCTTTGGAAGTCCGGCTTCATCATAATTTTCATACTGAATTATCCATCCGTTTTGTTTAATTTGACGATACGGACGGGTAGAGGGCGCGGTTTGTGCTTCTTGATTCGGGATCGGATTGCCATCGAGCCAGTATTGCAATCCTTGCACTGGGACACTGAACCCCAAAGTTTTAAGAAGTAATGCTTCCGCGTCAGAGGCCTCGACCGTTGAACTTCCGAGAGCATCCAGGGAAACAACTTTCGGAGTCTGTGTGATCCTTGCCAATGTATTACCAAGAGGACTCTTAAGATCTAATACGGTTAATGATTGTCCCGAATGCGAAAGAGTAAAACGTCCGCTATGGTTTTCTCTAGCTGTCGGCGATTGGGCTGAAATCGAAAAACGGCCTTGCCATGATTGATCCAATGTTGGAGTTGACAAGCTCACGCATCCAGTCAACAAAGCAGAACTAAGAGACATTAAGGCAAAGATACGGGCGAACATGATCTGTCCTTAGAAACGAAGGTGCAGCCGATCCATTAAGGCGTTGACAAGAGGATCTTCAGGATTGTCTTTGAGCATCGGTCTCAAAATATCCATGGCTTTTTTTGTTTCCCCTTGAGCTTGGTATACCTCTGCCAGATGTAACAAAATTTCCTGGTCATTTAATTTGGACGCCGCATTTTCCAAATAATGTTGAGCTTGGGTGAAGTTGCCTTTTTTGAAGTAATACCAACCCAAAGAGTCTAAATAGGCGGCATTGTTGGGCTCCATTTCCAACGCTTTTTCAATCAAAGGCTTCGCCTGGTCAAGTTTGACATTATTGTCAATCCAAAGATACCCCAGAGTGTTGTAAAAATCCGCTTCATTTGGATGGAAGGTGATCGCATCCTGAAGATATTTTTCAGCTTCTGACAGGCGATGAAGCTCGTTGGCCATGATCGCGCATTGGTAAAGCAGCGCGGCGTTATCAGTATCAGTTGCCAGAGCGTTTTTCATCACGGTGTAAGCAGAAGTCAGTCGCCCCTGTTCATGAAGGATTTGTGCTTTTTTGTATAAAAACTCCGTTTTCAGGCGTTCATTAACTTGGGTTTTGTCCAGAATGTCAATAGCCTCATCATAGTGCTTTTCTTCGGCTAAACTTTGGGCTAGCAACAGGCGTGATTGAGGGAAAAACTCACTGCCGGAATCGACTTGTTTAAACCATTCGGCCGCCGCTTCAAAATGCCGTTGTTTGTAATCAATCATGCCCAGCGAAAGATAAGTTCTGGGTAAACGATCCTGAAATGCTTCCTGTTTCTTAGCCAAGCGTTCAAATGTCATTAAATAGCGTTTGGTTTCATCTATTAAGTCGACATTGTCGCAAACCGTTGCTAAGGTGAAGGCCAGATTGGGAAGTGCCTGAGCAAAGGGATCCAGGATTTTGATTTGTTTCTGGACGCCCTCTTTGTTTTGAGTTCTCGAGTAAGCCTTCGCCAAGCCTAGGTGGGCGTCATAGTCTTTCGGATGTTTTTTTACAAAATTTTCTAGGATCCGAATGCTTTCTTTTGAGTTTTTAGGCATCAGAACATCGGCGTATTCAAGCAAGGCCGAAGTGCTGTCCGGAAGTTGCGTCCATGCGATTTTGGCGTAATGTTGGCCAAGTTCTAAATTGCCCGTGCGCCGGTAAAGTTTGGCCAGTGTCAAAGCGGCTTCTTTTTGGTCTTTACATAATGAAGCAAGGGGGCGCAGGAAATTTAAAATAGCCTGTGGCTCACCGCCGCCCAGTTCCGCCTGGGTGGCGATGGCTTGGAATTGTTTGAGTTTTTCAGTTTGTGCCTGTTCCTTGGAGATCAACTCCTTGGCTTTCTGTTGCTGAACTTCCGTCAATTCGCCCTGACGGATCTGAGTTAGTAAATTGGCCAATTGCGCATCCGAGTTTTCCGGGGATAAGCTTTCCCAAAGCTTGGCCGCTTCGCCGGCAAGCTCAAAAGCATGGGCGCCATCGGCAATTTCAAAGGCTCGTTTAGCCAGGCGGGGATCCTTAGTGCTTCGCGCCGTTTGCATATAAGTTTGAAAAGCCGTGCCGGCATCGTGACGCTGAAGGGCGAATTCAGAAGCAATGATTTGAAATAAAAGATTGCCGGTTAAGTCAACGTTCGGAAGTATTTCTTTTGCGAAAACAGAAGTTGCCGTGCAGCTGGCGGCAAAACAACAAAGGAATATCTTAATGAAAGATAGATAGCGGAACATAGCTTTATAATCGAACGCGATCTCGCTATTGTACTGTTTTCATGAAAAAATCAATGCAACCCAAGCAATTTTCTCAGACGCTTATTAACTGGCAAAAAGAACACGGCCGTCATCATCTTCCGTGGCAAGTGGCAGAGCCCTATGCGCGTTGGGTATCCGAGATCATGCTGCAGCAAACACAGGTTGCAACCGTTATCGAATATTACGAGCGTTTTATGAGACGCTTTCCAACAGTTCAGAGCTTAGCGCAGGCTAGCGAAGACGAAGTGATGCAATATTGGTCGGGCTTAGGTTATTACTCCAGGGCAAGAAACTTATTAAAAAGCGCACAAATTATTGTTAATGAAAAGCAAGCGCATTTTCCGCAGACTCGTTTGCAGTGGGAGGCGTTACCTGGAATAGGCCGCAGTACGGCGGCCGCTATTGTGGCTTTTAGTTTCGGAGCGAAAGAAACAATACTGGATGGTAATGTCAAAAGAGTTCTTGCCCGGTTATTTTGTATTGAGTCTCCGCTCGATGAGGCCAAAACGGTCAAAGAACTTTGGACTTTGGCGGAATCGTTGCTGCCGGATCACGATTTGGATGCCTATATTCAGGGGCTGATGGATATGGGAGCCACTGTTTGTACACGCAGTCCTAAGTGTGTTCTTTGTCCATTTCAAGAGGATTGCAAGGCATTAAAAGCGGGGTTGCAAAATGAGATCCCGGTTCCCAGAAAACGTCAGAAGCGCCCGCAACAAGAGCGAACTTTTCTGATTTTATGGTCAGAGGATGAATGTTTTTTACAGAAAAGAACTGAAGGTGGAGTTTGGAAAGGACTTTATTGTTTGCCGGAAAGAGAAGGAATCTTGACTCCGGACGAGGCTCAGGCTTGGGCGGAAGGGATGGGTTATTCTGTCAGAAATACACGCAAATTAAGCAGTTTTGCGCATGATTTTTCTCACTATCGATTGATTTTGCACCCGATTGCTGTCAGTGTTACATCAAAAATAAAAAACGATGCAACTGGACAGTGGGTAAGGCTGGCGGACTTGCCTGATATTGGCTTGCCCGCCCCGATTCGAAGTCTCTTAGGAGAGTTCTTTGCCTAAAGGGTTTGCGCAAGCCCTTTAATCGGTTTTTTGGCTTGTCCGATTATCCGATGACGAATTGTCACCGAGGGCATCTTTTGCGCAAAATACTTCGCCAATGTTTCTGCGACATAGACAGAACGATGTTGGCCGCCTGTGCAACCGATTGCCACGGTTAAGTAGTGACGGTTAGTGGCTTGATAGCTGGGTAACCATTTTTCAATGAAATGCGCAATATCGTCGACCATTTCATTGGCGGCAGGTTGCTGTTGCATGAACTCAATAATAGGAGCATCCTGTCCGGTTAATGGACGTAGATCCGGATCATAGTATGGGTTGGGTAAGTTACGTACGTCGAACACTAAATCGGCTGCAATAGGAATTCCGTGCTTATAACCAAAAGATTCAAATGCCAAGCTTAAATCGGCATGGGGAGCATCTGCAAAATCTTTTACCCAAGTACGAAGTGTATTGCTTTGCAGGTGTGTGGTGTCAACAATATGGGCCTGAACACTATAGGGTTCAAGTAATTCTCGTTCTTTATTGATCACTTCGGCCAAAGTTACTTTTTCTTTTCCTTTGCTGAATCTCAGAGTCAACGGGTGACGACGCCTGGTTTCGGAAAAGCGCTGAATTAACTCTTGAGTGGAGGCGGTGAGAAAGAGAACCCGGACATCCCAATCTTTTTGTGCATTGAGTTCTTCAATTAATTTTTCTGGTGCATAACCTTCAAAATCACTTCTTGCGTCAACGGCAAAAGCAACGTATTCCTGAGTAAGTTGTAAAGATTTAGCAACGGGGATAACGAAGGACAAGGGTAAATTGTCGATGCAGTAGTAGCCCGAGTCTTCCAATTGCCGAATGGCAACGGATTTTCCGGAACCGGAAAGGCCGGTGACGATAATAAGCTTCATAGTGTCCAGTCCTCAAGAGAGCCAGACTATTGTAGCGAATTGATCAAGTATTGTTTTCAACAGCGGCAACAATGAGCGATTGCTCGCCTTGCTCTTCTTTCAGCTGTGCCCGAACCTCTTCATTCAGGATATCCCATTCATTTTCCAAGGCATCTTCCTGACTTTCCCGGGCTAAAACAGTAGGGGGCACCCAATCCATGACGCAAGAGCAAACTTCTACGTTATTTTCAGCTTTTCGAAGTTTGGCGCAAAGTTCTTTATCTTCAAGCATGGCGATACATTCTCGCAACAGCGGAAGATATTCGTCATCATTATCTGTTTTCGGGACGATTAAAAAAAAGAAAATATCGACAGGTTTAGTGTCGTAAGGCGCAGGGTCGATATGAATCGGACGTTGCAATAAAACAATCGTGACCAGGGGTTGTTTTAAACCTTCGATTTCGCAGTGAGGCAGTGTTACACCGCCCCCCAAAGCATTGTTCCCGAGCCGTTCTCTAGCGTAAAGCGCTTCAAAAACCTGAGTATGCGGTACCCCGGACATTTGGAAAGTTAAGCACGCTTCCTCAAACACCCGTTTTTTTGTCGCCCGTTGCATCGAATTAAAGAAGATAACGTTCGACGATGAGAGATATTGGTATATCTGGTTCATAGCCGAAAATTACATGCGGAAATCTTTACCCAAATAGGCATCACGTACAGCTTCATTTTGAACAATATCCTTCGGATGACCGCTCGCCAGAACTCCGCCGTCACAAATAATATAAGCGTGATCGCAAATGCCTAAAGTTTCACGGACATTGTGGTCTGTGATCAGAACACCGATGCCGCGCTGTTTGAGAAAACGCACAATTCGTTGAATTTCGATTACAGCAATAGGGTCAACACCGGCAAAAGGCTCATCGAGCAAAATGAATTTCGGCTCAGCGGCCAAAGCCCGGGCAATTTCTGTACGGCGGCGTTCGCCACCGGATAAACTCATGGCCGGGTTTGTTCTCAAACGAGTGATTTGTAATTCATCCAATAAGTCATTGAGCTTTTGCTCAATAACTTCTTTGGTGTAGCTCTTACCGTTTTCATCGTGCTGCAACTCCAAGATTGCACGAATATTTTCTTCAACAGTCATGCGTCGGAAAACCGAAGCCTCCTGCGGCAGGTAGGATACCCCTAAACGGGAGCGCTTATAAATCGGCAAATGGGCGATCGATTGCCCGTTAAGTTCAATGGTGCCACCATCGGAAACAACCAAGCCAACCACCATGTTAAATGTGGTGGTTTTGCCGGCGCCGTTTGGACCGAGAAGTCCAACAACTTCGCCACTCTTGACCTCGAGTGAAACACCTTGGACAACCCAACGGCTGCCATAGCGCTTCTTTAACCCTGTGGCTCGTAAGGTATTAACCGCCGGAGTTTCTGCCGGTTCATAATTTTCGGTTTCGGCAGAGGTTTCTTGCGTGTGTTCTTCAGTTTTAATTTTTTCTTCAGTGGTCGGCACGATTATTCCTTTTGTGTAACGGCGCGTAAGCTATCAACTAACGAGAAGTGCTGCGGGGAGCAATCACGGTACTGGCTCGACCGCCGTTGTTGCCTTGGATAATTGTACGTGAGCGAATAGTATCGTAGACAATTTTGTTGCCCCGGGCGGTGTCTTTGACGACGCCGTTTTCGGTACGCTGAACGAATGCTTGCCCTGTCAGGGTCACAATGCCAGTGCGTTCTTCATAAACAATTTCTTGAGCGCGTCCTGAAACCCATTCCTCAATCCCTTTTACTTTGGGGTCTCGGCGTTGGCGAAATGTTGCTAAATTTCCTGTCAACGTACCTTTTTTGTAGCCGGTGGAAGTTTCTTGTAACACCAATTTTTGACCGGTCAGGCGCATTGTTCCTTGATCTACACGAACAGAGCCAGTGTAAGTCGCGACCTGTTTGACTTCATCGCCGAAAAAATGGTCAGCTTGAATTTCAATGGGCTTTTGTCTGTCTTGGGTTTCTGCCTGTGCGAATGGGCAAGCCAAGGCCAGAAGGAGGACGACAAGCACACTGTGTTTCATATTTTTTACCCTTACGGAAGAAGGTTCTTAGAGCCGCTGTGAGGCTCGATTACGGTTGTCACCCGGCTTTTAAGTTCAACAGTTTGGGACATATTGTCAAAGACCATACCGGTGCCCCGCGCGTGGTCATCGCCGCTGAAAATATCCACAACGTCATCGGTTTCGTAACGATTGATATCCGCGTAGACCGTCATGCTTTGTGTTTCAAGGCGGCTTGCCGCTGTGTTGCCGTTAGCAGCTCGAGAAACAACCACATCGCCTTCAAAAACATATGTTTCTCCCGCATCATTTGAGTGGCCCTTAAGGGCTTCAGCGTGAGTCAAAGGTTCGTTGGGAGAAACCGTCGTCGCTTTGGGTTTGACCATTGTGACAGAGTCATTGGAGAAATGACGAAACTCTTCAGCCTGAAGTCGGTTTTGCGCAATCCCTTCTTCATTAAAGGTGATAATGGTTGCATTGGAAGCGATGAAGTCTGGCGAATCCTCACTGGGGACATAGCGCAAGTTGCTGAAGGAGGCTTGCACCGCATACCAATAGCTGGCTGCGATGAGAATCAGCAACAAAACAATGGCGATAATGGCGGTTAATCTTTCGCGCATATTTTTCCCAATTAATAGCGATGATGGGCATTAGGGTCCGGATGCAGGAACATCGTCTCGAGGGTATTTTCCCATTTCCCTTGCGCCTTTAAAATATATTCGGCTAATTCCCGAACGGCGCCGGCCCCGCCTTCACAGCAACTTTTGAAATCAGCCAGATGCTTGATTTCTGAAACGGCATTGCAGGGGCAAGCAGCAAGCCCAACCTCTTGAATGACAGCATAGTCCGGCAAATCGTCACCGATATAGGCAATTTGATCAGGTTGAAGTCCGGTCAAGGATAACAATTCTTGTAATCCCTTGACTTTATCTCTCTGACCTTGCAACACATTCGTGATTCCCAACTCTTGAGTTCTGCGCTTGAGAATTTCAGAGCTTCGGGCTGTCAAAATGGCAACGTCGATTTCGTTTGCTAAGAGCATTTTAATGCCTAAGCCATCTTTGACATCAAAAGCTTTAAATAATTCACCATCATTGCTGATGTAAATTTTTCCGTTAGTTAAAACACCATCGACATCACAAATAAGTAATTTAATTTTTTGAGCTTTTTCAAAGAGCGTCATAGTACTTTCGCCGTCATCAAATCGTGGATATGCAAAGCACCGATCAAGTGACCGTCCTGATCAACCACCAACAGTTGGTTGCAAAGTGAACGATCCAGGATATGGGCAGCTTCGGCTGCAAGCGCTGTCTTGGATATCGTTTTGGGAGATGGTGTCATAACATCCGCAATGCAAATGTTTCTGATATCTCCCATCCGTTCGATCAGACGGCGTAAATCCCCTTCAGTGAAAATGCCTTTAACACAACCGTTTTTGTCAACCACAGCCGTCATACCGATACGTTTGAGCGTAATCTCGCGTACGGCATCCAAAACCGAAACAGTGTCTTGAACGCTGGGAACTTTGTCGCCGGTCCGCATCACGTCACTTACGTGAATAAGTAGACGACGGCCGAGAGCTCCGCCCGGATGTGAGCGGGCAAAATCGTCAGAGGTAAAGCCTTTGGCTTGCAGACAAGCCACCGCCAGGGCATCCCCCATGGCTAGTGTGGCGGTCGTACTTGTTGTCGGGGCCAGGCCCAGAGGGCATGCCTCTTGTCTGACACCGATGTCTAAATGGATATCGGCATATTTGGCCAACGCGCTATCCGGAGAGCTCGTCATGGCGATTAAAGGTGTTCCTTCTCGTTTGATAACCGGAACAATTGTTAAAAGTTCGCTAGTGGTGCCTGAATTGGAAATCGCTATGACCACGTCATTTCGGGTGATCATGCCTAAATCTCCATGGGCAGCTTCGCCGGCATGGACAAAGAATGCGGGCGTACCCGTGGAGGCTAACGTGGCGGCCAATTTGCAACCGATGTGGCCACTTTTCCCAACGCCGGACACAACGACCCGCCCCTTGCAATTTAAAAGACACTGCACCGCATCTAAAAACGGTTGCCCCAAATTGTCCGCCAAGTCGGTCAAGGCCTTGGCCTCGCGAGTCAAAACCGTCCGAGCCAACGCCAATGTGGAATCATTTGTGTGGGCGTGTTCAATCATTTCTAAAATTCCTCTCAGCTCTTAACCTCATTGTCTTTTAATCTCTTACAGTTTCAATGGTTAAGAATTTTCGATAAAAATTGTACGGCGCGTTCGCTCTTTGGTCGCGTGAAAAACTCCTGAGTCGGTGCGTTTTCCAGAATTTCTCCGTTCTCCATGAAAAGAACCCGATCAGCGACCCGTCTTGCAAAACCCATTTCATGTGTGACGACCATCATGGTCATTCCGTCTTGGGCTAATTCCACAATGACATCTAAAACCTCGTTGATCATTTCAGGATCGAGTGCGGAGGTCGGTTCATCAAAGAGCATACAAACCGGATCCATGGCTAATGCCCGGGCGATGGCAACACGTTGTTGTTGACCGCCGGAAAGTTGACCGGGGAATTTCAGCGCCTGTTCAGACAAATGAACGCGTTCCAGGAGACTGATCCCTCGTTCAGTTGCTTCTGAGCGGCTTCTTCCCAATACTTTCATCTGGGCTAACGTCAAATTGTCAATGATCGATAGGTGCGGGAACAGTTCAAAGTGTTGGAAAACCATGCCGATATGCTGGCGCAGTTTAGGTAAATCTGTTTTGGGATTGCCGACATCGATACCGTTGACAATAATCTTGCCTTCTTGAAAAGGCTCCAAGCCGTTGACTGTCTTAATCAGAGTGGATTTGCCCGAGCCCGAAGGGCCGCAAACAACGACAACCTCGCCTTTTTCGACATTGGCCGTGCAGTCTTTCAAAACTTGAAAGTTTTCGTTGTACCACTTGCTGATATGCTGAATTTCAATCATCGCCATGGTGCTAAATCCTAATGAGCGCTACCGCTGAAGTCGGGTTTTCTGCCCTCTTCAAAGGCGCGACAGGCTTCTCGAGCTTCGTCGCTTTCTAAACGAGTAAGCATTGCTTTACGCTCCGCGTCAAGCGCTTGACGAATAGCCGATCCCTGGTGTTTTCTTAACAGCGCTTTAGTGGCTCTTAAACTGCCCGGGGGTAACTTGGTCAAACGAGCCGCTCGTGCCAGGGTTTCGTTTAGCACTTCGTCATCTTTAAACACTGCTGTGACAAAACCCATATGAAGCGCTTCGGTCGAGGTAATCGGTTCGCTAAGCAGAAGTTTTTCCATAGCTTTCTTAAAGCCGGCTTTTTCGCAAAGGGAGTACGTCAGAGCATACTCCGGCGTGAGTCCCAGTGCAGTAAAGGGCAGTGAGAAGAGGCTTTTTTCACCACAGTAAACCATGTCGCTGAAGCAAAGAATCGCCACACCCAATCCCACCGCAGGTCCCTGAACTGCGGCCAAAATAGGTTTATCAAAAGCGATCATTGCTTCAATAAGCGAATCATAAGCCTGTTGAATTTCAGCGCTTCTGTGAAGGGTTTCATTAAAATCGGCCCCGGCGCAAAAAATGTTGTCTTCGCCGCTTAAGACCACGCAGCGAACTTCATCATCTTTTTGAGCTTCGGCAAATACCTTAACCCAGCTCAAACAGGTGGCGGCGTCAACCGTATTGCGTTTGGCGGGCCGTGTAATAGCAATGTGACAAATACCGTTTTGTACAGTGACTGTTAAATCAGACATGATCACTCACTAAAGAGTTAAGGTAAAGGCAATGAAGGCTTCATCCAGAGTGTCTTCTTCATGACACTCAAATCCAAGTGACTTCATCAAACCAAACATTCCGTCATTGCCACGCAGTACATATCCGATCAAGCCACCGACCTTTACGCGTCGGGCTTGATCAATCAATTCATTCATCAAGATCGTGGCCAAACCTCTGCGTTGCCAATTATCTTCAACAACAACCCCGAACTCAGCATATTGGGTACCGGGAATGCGTTTGAAACGAGCGACACCTCGAATCATTTCAGGTTCCTCAGGGTCATACGCAACAATAGCGATCTCGCGGTTGTAATCAATATTGGTTAACTCGACGATTTTCTCTCTGGCTAATTCATTGGAAGAAATGTGCAAACGCAAGTATGTCGTTTGAGGAGAAAGTCTGAGCAAGAAATTTCTGAGGGCATCATAATCCTGCGCATGAATGCTTCGCAGAGAAACAAAACCATTTTTAATTTCTCGCCAACGCGGATCAACAAAAGGTTCAGGCGCAAGGGTTAAGTGTGATGCCAATGCGTCCTTGTCTAAATTATTCGGCGAGATGCCGACATGGGCATCAAGAGCAATACAGCCGCCGTTATCGACTAAGATCGGATCAATGGTAAGGTCTCGAATCAGAGGAAAATCGGTCACCAGTTTGGACACGCGCATTAAAACTTGCGCCAAAGCTTCTTTATTGGCCGGCGGCATACCCCGGAAAAAGTCCAAGGAACGTCCTACGGTGGGTTTTTCAATGAGTTCTCTGGCAAGAGGCTCGGTCAAGGGTAAAAGTTCGCAGACATCATCGTTGTAGATGTCTCCCATGTATCCTCCGGCTCCGAAACTAATCACCGGACCGAAACGGGAATCCGTATGAACGGAGATTTTCACCTCTCTTCCATCGGGGCGGCGAATATAGCGCTGAACATAAAGCCCTTTCAACTGAGCATAAGGAGCACGTTGGGCGATATTGTCCAAAATGGTCTGGCTGGCTTGAAAAACCTCATTTTCATTCCGAAGGTCTAAGCGTACGCCGCCGACATTGCTTTTGTGGATAACGCCGTTTGCCAAAGCTTTGACGACGACAGGGAATCCTAAAGTTTGGGCTGCGTTGACCGCCTCAACAGGAGACTGCACCAGAAAACCCGAGGCGGCTGTCAAGCCCATGCAGGCAAGCAAGCGCTTGGTTTGTGCTTCGTCGAGACTAAAGCATTCGTTATTTTTGTTTTCTTCAAGAATGTTTCGAATGGCTTTCTCATCGGCTGGTAAAGGACCGGTTTCTGAGGCGATAGTGCCGGCAAGATAACGCCGTGACTGTGCGTAATGTGCCATCCATGAAAACGCTTTGATTGCGTCTTCGGGGCTTTTTAAAACAGTGATGGGATGATCTTTCAGTCGTTGCTTCGCTGCAATGGTCTCTGCTTCTCCAACCCAAGCGGTGATAATTGGTTTAAAACTAGCGTCGGTCGCATAAGCCACGGCATCACAAACACGTTCCAAAGGGGCCGCGAAGGTCGGTGCTGTCACAACGATAATGGCATCAACATTTTCATCTTTGTTAAGAGCGTCAACCGCCAGTTTGATGCGGCGCGGATCCGCATCAGCCCACAAGTCCACCGGGTTGGTCATGGGCAGAGGATTGTCGAAAATACGATGTAATTTTTCGGTTGTTACTCTGGAAAGAGTAGCAAGCTTAACGTTGTTTTCAACAGCTGCATCAGCGGCCAACACCCCGAAACCACTGCCATTGCAGATAATGCCGACACGGTTACTTCTTGGCAGACGGCGTTGACAGAAGATTTCAATGGCTGAAAGCATTTCTTCGAGACCGTAAACACGGATAGCTCCGGCACGCTCGAGTAACGCATTAAAGACTTTGTCGTCACCGGCAGGCACACCCATACGGCTTGCCAACAACTGTGAAGCCTGTTGACTCTTTCCGCCACGAAGGACGACTACCGGTTTATGGCGAGCAGCTTCACGTACGGCTGAGAAAAATTCTCTCGGGTTACGGATGCCTTCAACGTGCAAGACAATGACGCTGGTTTCCTTGTCCTGAGCAAGAAAATCAACCACTTCACTCATTGAAACGTCAATCTCATCACCAGTGTTGATCAGACAGGAAAAACCAATATCTCGGATTCTTTGAGAAGCTAAAATAGAGGTGCCGATTACGCCAGATTGGCTGGCGAAGGCGACATTGCCGGCTTGGGGCAAATCCTTCCAGTAACTGGCGTTTAGGTTAATCGAGGGACGCATGATTCCGAGGCAGTCGGTTCCAATTAACCGCAGTCCGAAGGAATGGGCTTTATTGACGATCTGGGCTTGCCACGAAGGGTCTGAAGTGACAGAGGCATCACTGGGAGCAAGAGCAACCCAGTGGGTGCCATGGGCGGCGATGTCCTCTAACAAGCGCTCGATCGTCTTACTGGGGACAGCCAGAATAACCAGGTCAATATCATCTTCGATAATTTTGATAGACGGGTAACACGGGATATCTCCCAAATAGCGGTATTTGGGATTAACCGGATAAATGCGGCCGGTATATCCACTGGCGACTAGGTTTTTCCAAAGCGCTGTTCCCCGGGAGTTTTCTCGATCACTGGCACCGATGACGGCGATAGATTTCGGAACAAAAGCTGAGTGAAGTTGATGCGACGTAACCATCGGAAAATCTTTTATGCAAAATTTAACCTCACAATTTTACTCAAAAATGCCCTAACTCCCTATTTTTTCGTAAGAAAATATTAAGAAGAATTGAAGGGTTTTTGCCGATTTGCAGGAAGCTGCTTTGCTAAAATGAAAAGATATCTTCCGCCGTTTTCTCAAAAGAGGAAATGGGACGGAGAATAACTCTTTGAAGAATTACTCTTTAGGATTTTTATGAAAGTCAACGGCACTCCCACTCGCACAATTTGGTCCGTCGATCATGGTCAGGCAGTTGGAATTATTGATCAAACAAAATTGCCCTTCGAATTCCGAAAGGAAGTTTTGCATGATTGGAAAGCGGTACGCGATGCGATTGTCATGATGAAAGTGCGAGGGGCTCCTTTAATTGGGATCGCCGGGGCGTGGGCGATGGTTTTGGCCATTCGAGACAATCCTGAAGATGATTTCATTCACGAAGTAAGAAGTGAGTTGATTTCCTCGCGTCCGACGGCCGTTAATCTGCAATGGGCGGTCGACCATATGGTCAAAAAGGTCATGTCGTTACCCAAAAAGGATCGTTTGCCTGCTGCATATCGAGAAGCGGAACAAATGACTCAGGCTGACGTTCTTGCCAACCGTGCGATTGGAACCCATGGAGCGAGGATTATTGCGCAGATTTATGCCGATAAGCGAGAACCCGTTAATATCTTGACTCACTGTAATGCCGGTTGGCTTGCGACGGTGGATTATGGGACTGCGTTGTCAGCCGTGTATATCGCATTTGAACAAGGGATTCCTTTGCATGTTTGGGTCGATGAAACGCGACCGCGTGAGCAGGGACTTTTGACCGCATGGGAATTAGCCGGTGTCGGCATTCCTCATACGGTTATTACTGACAATGCGGGGGGGCACTTAATGCAACACCGCGAGGTGGATGCTGTGATTGTTGGAGCGGACCGCATTACGGCAATTGGGGACGTCGCCAACAAAGTTGGAACGTATCTTAAAGCTTTAGCAGCCAAGGATATGGAAATTCCTTTCTACGTGGCTGCTCCCTCGTCAACTATCGATTGGTCAATTCAAGACGGCAAGCACAGTATTGAAATAGAGAATCGCAATGGTGATGAATTGCGTTTTGTTCGCGGCATCGATAAAAAGGGGCGACTCAGTGATGTTCGTATCATTGGTGCACAGACTAATGTGGAAAATCCAGCCTTTGATGTAACCCCTGCACGTTTGATTACAGGAATCATTACCGAGCGAGGTGTATGCGCGCCCGAATTCCTGACACGCCTCTTTCCTGAAGGAGCGCGAATTCACGCGAGGGGCTAGACGTGTCGTTGCAAGAGAGTCTGAGACTAGAAATTATTGCTACCGCGCAACGGATGAATGCGTTGGGCATTAACGTTAATAAAAGCGGCAATGTCTCAGCGCGTATTCATGAGCAGGGCTGTGATGGCTTTTTAATTACACCGAGCGGGATCCCCTACGAGGATCTGCTTCCTGAAGATATTGTTTTTATCACTTTGAGTGAACAAGGTTCTTCGGTCATTGAGAATCGTCGACTGCCTTCCAGCGAATGGCAGATGCATGAACGGATCTATCGGTTAAGGAAAGATTTATCAGCTATTGTTCACACGCATTCGCCTTGCGCAACGGCTTTAGCGTGCCAAGATATGGATATTCCGGCGTTCCACTATATGGTTGCCGCTGCCGGTGGAGACCGAATTGAATGCGCGCCTTATGCGCTTTTCGGTTCTAAGGCCTTGGCTGATATTGCAGGGGAAGCTCTTTCATTGATAAACGCCTGCCTGCTGTCTCATCACGGAGTGCTGGCTGCGGGGAAAAATTTAAAAGGTGCCTTGAGGCTGGCTCATGAAGTGGAAAATTTGGCACATATGTATATTCTGACCAGACAACTGGGAGAGCCGAAGTTGTTATCGGCTGAGCAGATGAAAGACGTTTTAAAACAATTTGAAACCTATGGACAGCAACGATAAAAAAATGACTCCGCCGCGGTGGTTAAAACCCGATGGAAGTCCGGTCTCCTGTACTGAAAAAGTCATGGTTTTGAACGAAAACTATGAAGAGCTTTCCAAAGCCATCAAGGATGCTTTGGAAGATGCTCTGGTGTTGGGGTGCTCAGAGGAGCAGGTTAGAGCGAGTTTCCATGCGTTAATTGATGCCGTGCAAACTGATATCAAGGAACATCAGCATCAACCTTAATTTTCAGACGATTTACTGATTAAGAGCCATAGAGCGATTACACCGCAAAGGGCTGCCGTCGCATAGAAGCTTTCAAAATATTGCTCAAACGAATTGTGAATAACGCCAAAAATTAAAGGCAGGAAAATGGCGCCGGCAAACGTGAAAAACAAGGTTCCTCCGGTTGCAACCCCAGCTTTTCCTTCCGGAGCGATCCGGGCAACGTGAGCCAAATAAACTCCATTCCAGCCGATGGCCGAGCCCCCTAAGCAGAAACACACCGACAGTAAAAGAATAGTGGCGGTGTCCGGGGTAAAGAAACCGACGGCAATCAGCATCGCCATCATCAAAAAGCCCAACAGCGAAAGAGTTAATCTGGGCGAGTGAATCCAGTCAGCAAACATCCCCCAAAACAGACGACCGCACATACCGCCGATACTGGCGGCACTTAATGCCATGCCGGCTAAAACGATCGGAATTGAAATATCTTCTACCATGAAGGAAACCAAATAACTGAATACGCACATTTGGGTTCCGTTATAGACGAAGGAGACAATGCACATGCGACGCAGACCGGACTGAGAAGTCACCAGACGCAAAGCGTTTAGTACGGTATGGATGCTGAAACGGGAGCTGGGATCAAAATGATCATCCAATTGGTTGCGATGGTACAAAACGAGAAGCGCAACACAAAGAGCAATAATGCCCATGGCGTGGGGCCCGGCCTGCCAACTGTTAGCCCAAAGAGCAATACTGGGAACAATAAAACCGGCAAGCGCACTACCTAGAGGAACAGCGGTTTGTTTTAAAGAAAATACAAATCCCATTCGTTCTTTCGGAACCGTGTGAGCCAGAATATCACTTGAGGCTGGAGTAATCGGACCGTAGCTTAGCCCAAGAATCAGACCTCCTAAGCAAATGAACCAAAAGTTGGTAATGGAACTCAACATCAGACCGATGGCGGCAAGAATCAAACATCCTTGAGAAACATGAATGCCGCCGTAGCGGGTTACCATAGTACCGCCTGCGACAGCGGCAAATGCAGCGCCGATATAGATGAAACAGACATAAGTGCCGATGAAGGAGCTGGGCATGCCGATTGCTGCAGCAACCAAGGGGGCAATAGCTGACAAAGTAACCGTGCTGGCGGTAGCGATAGACTGAATGGACATCGTGGAAACAAGGGCTAAGCGAACAACGGACATTTTGATTACCTGTCAGAAAATAGAAGGTCTATTGTAGAAGAAATCTTTTGGTTCAATAATTGGTTAGATCAATAGACGTGATCATTTGGGGAATGTTTCAATAAGAGTCTTAAAAGGCTACAATCGAAGAAAAGCCGTGGGGAAATTATGGATACAACAAAACTTAAACTAAGCATTCTTGCAGCGTGCGCTTTGGTGTTAACCGGCTGTGCTCATCCGGATTTAATCGATTTGGGAACTCCGGAGGTGGCCGTAGTTAATGAACTTGGTGTCCCGGATTCCAAGATGACTCATTCCGATGGAAGTTTTACTTTGGTTTATTCAATGCAGCCCTTTGGAAAAGAGACGTATTGGATGAATTTTGATAAAAACGGAAACTTTGTTGGAAAAGAAAAAGCAATGAACGAGGAACACTTTAAGTTGGTTGTGCCCGGCAAACACACTCGAGCAGATGTTTATCAGATGTTCGGGCATTGCGCGCAAGAGTATGACTTTAGGCTCCAAAACGAGACCGCATATATGTATCGATTTGACGATGATGTCGGGCAGCCTATGGCGTTTTGGGCCCAATTCGATACCAATGGAGTGGTAACAGAAACCGCGGTCACACAGGATCCCTGGGACCATGACGGGGACGGTTGGCTATTCTAAGATTGATATTGAAAACAAAAAAAACGGGGGCAATCGTTAAGACTGCTCCCGTTCTGCTTTAGTAAGAATTATTCCTTTAGTAAGAATTATTCCTTGGCCGGTTGAGGATTGCGTAAACGAATATGCAATTCACGCAATTGTTTTTCTTCAACAGGCGCCGGAGCGTTCGTCAGCAAGCATTGAGCACGTTGTGTCTTCGGGAAGGCAATCACGTCGCGGATGGACGGAGCACCAGCCATGATCGTCACAATACGATCAAGACCGAAGGCGATACCACCGTGGGGAGGCGCACCATATTGCAAGTTATCAAGCAAGAAACCAAACTTGGCGCGAGCTTCTTCAGGGCCAATGTTCAACGCATTGAATACCTTGCTTTGAATATCCGCGCGGTGGATACGGATAGAACCGCCACCGATTTCCCAACCATTGAGCACCATGTCGTAGGCTTGAGCCAAGCACTTACCCGGATCACTGCTTAAGAGATCAATGTGGTCCGGATGGGGCATCGTAAACGGATGGTGGCAGGCAACCCAGCGATGTTCTTCATCATCGTATTCAAACATCGGGAAGTCAACCACCCACAAAGCCTTCCAACCTTCTTCATAAAGACCGTTGGCCTTGCCGAAATCGCTGTGACCGATCTTCAAGCGCAAGGCGCCTAAAGAGTCGTAGACAATCTTGGCACGATCTGCACCGAAGAAAATAACGTCACCATTTTGGGCTCCCGTTATTTCGAGGATGTGGGCGATAAGTTCATCAGAGAGATTCTTTACGATCGGGCTTTGCAAGCCTTCACGGCCTTTTTCTTTTTCATTGACCTTAATATAGGCTAAACCCTTGGCGCCGTAAATTTTCACAAATTCCGTGTAGGCGTCAATTTCAGAACGGGGCATGCTGGCCGCATGGGGAACGTTCATGGCGACGACTTTGCCATCAGGCAATTCTGTGGCAGAACGGAATACTTTGAATTCAGACGTCTTAGCTTGTTCTGTGATTTCGCGCAACTCAATACCTTTGATGCGCAGGTCCGGTTTGTCGGAACCGAAGCGCGTCATGGCTTCATGCCAGCTCATCACTGGGTACGGATCGGGCAAATCAACGTTGATGGTTTCCTTAAACACATCGCGAATCATGTTTTCCATGATGTCACGAATTTCCTGTTGTGTCAGGAACGAAGTTTCAATATCAACTTGTGTGAATTCCGGTTGACGGTCTGCGCGAAGATCCTCATCACGGAAACACTTGACGATTTGGTAGTAGCGGTCGAAACCGGCCACCATCAGCAATTGTTTAAACAACTGCGGAGATTGAGGCAAGGCATAAAAATGACCGTCATGCACGCGACTCGGAACCAAGTAGTCACGGGCACCTTCCGGAGTGCTGCGTGTCAGCATCGGGGTTTCGATATCGATAAAACCTTGCTTGTCCAAGTGGTTGCGAATGGCCAAGGCGACTTTGTAGCGCAACTTCAGATTGCGTTGCATTTGAAGGCGGCGCAAATCCAAGACGCGGTAGGTCAGACGAGTCGTTTCTGAAAGATTTTCGTCATCCAAATGGAAAGGAGGAGTTTCAGATTTGTTGAGGATGGTCAATTCCTTGCAAAGCACTTCAACGCCGCCGGAAATCAAGTCAGGGTTGACGGTGCCTTCAGGACGAGCGCGAACAAGGCCCACCACCTTCAAGCAGTATTCGTTACGAACAGCATCAGCCGTTTTAAAGACTTCAGGATTGTCAGGGTCGCAAACGATTTGCAACAAACCTTCACGGTCGCGCAAGTCAATGAAAATGACCCCGCCGTGGTCGCGGCGACGATGAGCCCAACCATAAAGGGTCACCGTTTGGCCGATGAATTTCTCGTTAATAAGACCGGTATATTCGGTACGCATAAATGCTCCCAATATATAAAGGGAAGGATTTCCCAAGTAATCAACCGAAGTATTCTAATATGAAAGGCCAGGCTTTTGTTGACCCAATACAAAAACAGCCGGCCGAACAAGAGAAAGTTCAGCCGACTGTTCATTATGGGATAGAAGAATTAATCGTCTTCGTCCTTACGTTGGTATTTGCTGGCCAAGTCAGCCTGAACTGCGGCTGGAACGGGTTCATAAGCCAACAGTTCAACAGAGTAGGAACCGGCGCCTTGTGTCAACGCATTAAGGCGGTTGGCGTAACCGTCAAGTCCCGTTAACGGGACGCGACCGGTAATAAGCATCATGCCGCCCGTTAGATTTTCAGTTCCGCTTACTTGACCGCGGCGGCTGGCAAGGTCGCCAGTGATGTCGCCCATGAAAGTATCCGGAGCTTCAATTTCAATACGGACGATCGGTTCAAGCAAAGTGGGTTTTGCATTGGCCAAAGCATCCAACATTGCTTTACGACCGGCGGCAACGAAAGCAACTTCCTTACTGTCAACGGGGTGATATTTGCCGTCATAGACGGTCACGCGGATGTCATGGATGGGGTAGCCGGCGATGTAACCGGAATCCAATACTTCGCGGACACCTTTTTCAACCGCAGGAATGAGGTTGTACGGGATGGCACCGCCTTTAACCTGGTCGACGAACTTAAAGCCAGCTCCGCGCGGCAACGGCTCGACACGAAGGAATACTTCTCCGAATTGACCGGCACCGCCTGTTTGTTTCTTGTGGCGAGCGTGTCCCTCAGCCGGAGCCGAAATTGTTTCACGATACGGGACGCGAGGTGTGCGAGTTTGAACTTCAAGCTTAAATTGCGTAGCCATGCGTTTTAAGACAAGGCGCAGGTGCTGTTCACTTAAACCTCTGAGTACCGTTTCGTTCATGACAACGTCATGCTCAACCGCCAACGTCGGATCTTCGCTCACCATCTTTTCGAGGACTTCAGACATGCGGCTTTCATCTCCGCGTTTGGCGGGGCTGACGGCCAGACCGAACATGGGTTTCGGGAAGTTGAGTTTCTTCATGTAGATGCCGCCTTCAATGGCGCTGTCGTGAAGAATACTGCCGTAAACGATGTCATCGACTTTGGCTACGGCACCGATGTAGCCCGGGTTCATTTCGTCGACTTCCAGTCCTTCCTTACCCTGAAGCATGATCGGTCGGGTGATCTTGAAGGCTTTCTTGCCGTCATCGACGTACAGAGTGGAGTCTTTGGTAATGCGACCTTGGTGCAGACGGAACAGACCGATCTTGCCAATGTAGGGGTCGTTGACCACTTTAAAGACGTGGGCAAGCACTGGGCGGTTGGCATCCGGGAATGTCATGTATTCAGAACCGTCCGCTCGGTAAAAGAGCGGTGCGTTGGCTTCGGTCGGATTCGGCAAGTGACGAACAAACACTTTGATCAAGTCGCGCATGCCGATCAAATTCTTAGCGGAGGTGTAGCAGACCGGAATGATGTGGCCTAAGCGCAAAGCCTTGGTCAACGGGGCGTGCAGGCTCTTCGGATCAACGGCACCTTCTTCCAGGTAGCGCTCCATGGTTTCATCATCCATTTCGACAACGCGTTCAATAAAGGCTTGGTGCACGCGCTCAACGGAAGCGAAATTAGCTTCGCCCTTGTCATTGTCAAAGCAGTCGATTACGTGAGTGCAATCTTTGTTCGGTAAGTTAAGCGGTAGGACTTCGTTGCCGAAAGCTTCGCGCAATTCAACTAAAAGTTGTTCAAGATCAACACCGGGTTGATCAAATTTATTGACAACAATCATGCGGCAAAGATTTCTTTCTTTTGCCCATTCCATCATGCGGCGTGTCATCAATTCCACACCTTTGGTTGCGTCCACGACAACGCAAACGGTTTTGACGGCATCAAGCGCGCCCAAAGCCTGACCGACGCAGTCAGGGTACCCCGGGGTGTCCAAAAGGAAAATACGAACAGGCGTACCGTCGTCTTTTTGTGCATTCAGGTGAGCCACTGTCGTGCGCAGGGAGTGGTGTACTTCTTTTTCCATGAGGTCAAAGTCACCCACTGTATTGCCTTTTTCCACGGCTCCCACTTCTTTGATAACGCCATTGCGATAGAGCAAGGCTTCCATCAACGTGGTTTTGCCGCTGGAACCGTGACCCACCAACGCTACAGTACGGATATTCTCAACTGGGTATTGACTCATGATAATCTCCCTTAATTCACTAAATGAATAGAAAAGTCAACAGCTCTATTTTGCGCCTTTTATTTGGCTGACGTTTAAAGAAAAAGGGAGAATTTGATAAAGATCGCGAAAATAATCAGATTTAGCGTGAAAAAAGCTTTAATTTGGTGAAATTTAAGGGATATCCCGCAATCAGAGCTCGCGTAGCTGATACCCAACGCCTCTGACACTTTCAATGCAAAGATCATCGCAGTGAAGTTGTTGGAGTTTATGACGCACGCTGGAAATGTGAACGTCGATAGCCCGGTCGTATTGACCGCGAGGCCGCCCCAATACTTTCGGATAAATTTCGTCTTTGCTGACAGGGGCGTTGAGATTGTCAACTAATAAATCCAATAACAGGAACTCGGTCTGTGTGAGTGAAAGGGGCTCACCGTGAACGCTAGCCTTGCTGTTTTGTTTGTCAATGCACAAAGAACCGACATAGATCGGCGTAAGCGCTTTAAGCTTAGCGGTCTCCCTGGCTTCATTGGTGAGTTTGATCGCATCCAAAATGCTAACCAAAGGAATTGGCATCGGCAAAATCTGTTCCTTAGGTAAAGGAATAGATTGGATGACTTCGCTGGGTATATCTCGGTGAGTCAGCGCCAAGACGACCAATTCAGGTTTGATAGCGAGCAGATATTCAATAAACCGAACATCCTTCACGTCGTTGACATCAACAATGACCATGTCGAAATCATCGTTCCGACAATAAGTCAAGGCGTCTTCTTGGCTGTAAGCGGCGCGGACTTCGCAATTACAAAAAAGCAGGAAATCCGCTATTAAAGCTTCGAAAACTTCATCATGCAAATTTAAAAGAAGGTGCAGCGGCATTGAATTTACGTAAACGTATTCCGAAAATGAAACCGTAATAATAATGATAATCGCAGCTATTGCTTAACCCAAGTGCGATTTGCCACTAGGGCTATTGGCTTATTTGTCTTTGAGCTTTTCAAAAAATTACTTTGCATAGTGAGATTGTTACATTTTTCTATGGCACACTTTGAAGTAAGGTAAAAAAGGGGAAGATTGTGAAACATTTGTTAGTGATGGCAATGACTCTTTCTGGCGTTTTGGCTTTGACGGGCTGCGCCGTACAGCCCGTTGCACTCACTCAACAGCAGAGTGATTTGATTGCCAAGACCTGGAGTTACGGCGAGGGTCAGGAGGAAGCGAAATCCCTGCGTCAGTCACCAGAGCAATGGTGGGGCGCTTGGAATGACGAATCGCTTGCTTTACTGGTCAATGCCACTTTGCAAAATAACACGGATATTGCGCAGGCTCAGGCCAACCTTCGTTCCGCTTTGGCCAGCTTAACTTCGGCCACTTCCCAACTGTTTCCGATGGCAACCCTTGGAGCTGACGGCTCTCGAAATCGAAGAAACCATTCATCGACCGAGAGTTACAGCGCGGATGCTTCTGCCTCCTGGTCGTTTAGTTTCGGAGGCCGGGATGTTTCCGCCAGGCGAGCTGCAGAGGCCAGCGCAAGTGCTTCGGAATTGAGTTTGGAAGACACCAAGAGTGCGATGACTAGTGAAGTGGCGCGGACCTACGTCAACTTACGATTAGCTCAAATTCGTTTGGCGATTGCTCGTCAGAGCGTGAAGTCTTATGAAGAGGCTAAAAACCTGACGCAGTGGCGCTACCAAGCCGGTTTAGTTTCAGCCACGGATTATGAACAGGCTAATGCGCAGTTTGAAAATGCAAAGGCCAGCATCGCAACGAATATGCACAATATTTTGCAATATGAAACTGCACTGTCACGTTTAACGGTATTGCCTTTAAAAACCATTCAAGATCTTCCTCAGGGAGACATCCCTACGCCTCCCGGCAATCTCGCGGTACTGATTCCGGCGGATGTTATTTCATTGAGACCCGATGTGTTATCGGCACGTGAAAGTGTACGGGCGGCTATGGAAAATGTTCGTGTAGCACAGGCTGATTATTTTCCTACGCTTTCTCTTTCCGGATACATCGGTACGGCAGCGGCCACTGTTGGAGCGCTAGGGGCTAGTGGTACAGGAATCGGAGCTTTGGTTGGTGCTTTATCAATGCCTTTTTTGAATTGGGGTGATGTTGTTGCAGGCACTGAACAACAAAAAGCACAGTTGGATCGTGCTCAGGCTCAGTACACCCAAACCTTAGTCGGCGCTTTGGAGGAAACCGAGAATGCTTTGTCAGGGATTCGATCCAGTGCGGCTAAGAAAATGTCTTTAAAAACGGCGACTGAAAGTTCAAAGCTGGCAGCTCAGTTGGCTTTACAGCAATATTCTAGCGGTTTGGAAGACTACCAAACGGTGCTGACAACGCAACGCTCGTGGCTTACGGCTCAGGACAATGAAGTGAGTAATAAAGCCGATTGGGCGATTGCGCATATTGATTTATATCGTGCCCTTGGGGGCGGATGGGTTCCGGAAGGATCCCAAGACAAGGGAAATAGTCATGAGTAACGAAAAAGAAAAAATTAAGGCCTTGTTGGGTGACAATGAAGGACAAGGCATGTCCAAGCGCAAAAAATGGGCCCTTGGCGTGGTCAGTGTTGCGATTGTAGCGGCTTTTTCCTGGTGGATGGGCAACAAGGAAGCGGGGCCACGATATTTAACTGAGGCAGTGACGCAAGGCGTTCTGCAAGTTGAGGTGACCGCAAACGGAACGCTTGAAGCGGAACAGAAAGTGACGATCGGGTCGGAATTATCGGGCATTGTAGAAAATGTACTCGTGGATGTGAACGACCCGATTAAACACGGACAGGTATTGATTGAGTTGGATACGGCGAAATTAAAGGCTTCTGTCGAAAAAGCGAAAGCCGCCTTGGCCAGTGCGCAAGCGGCTCAAAAGGAAGCGGTGGCCACATTGAATGAAGCCAATGCCAAGTACAAACGCCTTTTGAATGTGCGTAAGCTTTCCGGCGGAAAAACTCCTGCTCAAACGGAACTTGATGAACAGGCCGCGGTCGTTGCACGAGCTCAAGCCTCCGTCGATACAGCGGCGGCACAAATCCAAACAGCGCAGGCCGAATTGGAAACCGCTCAGACGGATTTAACCAAAGCGTATATCTCTTCGCCGATTGACGGTGTGGTGCTTGCCCGGTCAGTGGAACCCGGTTATGCCGTAGCTGCTTCACTTCAGGCAGTGGAGCTTCTGACGCTGGCCAGTGATCTGCGAACACTCGAATTGGAAATTGATGTGGATGAAGCGGATGTCAGTGTTGTGAAACCCGGACAAAAAGCGACATTCACAGTGAGTGCGTATCCCAATAAAAACTTTCCGGCGACGCTGACAAAGGTGGCTTATGGCCCGACAGAATCGGAAACAAATGTAGTGACCTATACCGCTTATCTCAGAGTCAGTAATGAGGATTTGTTATTAAGACCAGGGATGACCGCGACCGCTCGCATCGTGACTGAACAACGAGAAAATGCGCTTTTAGTTCCTAATACAGCCCTGAGATTTGCTCCCTCAGTTTCAAAGAGCTCTGGCAGCGCTGTGGATAGTTTGATGATGGGACCACCTCGCTCATCCAACAAAGTTTCCAAGGAAGTCGGCGGTGTCACAACGCAGCGAAAAAATACCGTTTGGGTTTTGCGTAACGGAAATGCGCAAGAGGTGGACATCATTACCGGAGCATCGGACGGAACAAAAACTGAAGTCGTTTCCGGTGATCTCAAAAACGGAGATTTGGTTATTACCAGCCAGTTGCGCAGCCAGTAATGGGGGAAATTATGTCGGAAAAGTTCCCTTTGGTTCAGCTCATAGATATCCATAAACGTTATGGTCAGGGGGAAGCTGCATTTTTCGCTTTGCAAGGAATCGATTTTGTAATTGAGGAGGGAGATTTCGTTGCTGTTATGGGCCCCTCAGGTTCCGGGAAATCTACGTGTATGAATATTGTTGGCGCCTTGGATACGCCGACATCCGGCAGTTATCTGTTTAAAGGTGCGCCGGTAGAAAAAATGACTCACGATGAACGGGCACTTTTGAGGCGGAAGTATCTTGGTTTTGTTTTTCAAGGTTTTAATCTCTTGGCCAGAACAACCGCACTTGAAAATGTGGAGTTGCCGCTTCTGTATCGTGGAGTGCCTCGAGAAGAACGTCATAAATTAGCCCGGCAAGCGCTCGATCGTGTAGGGCTTTTACCTTGGGAACATCACACACCGGCTGAGTTATCAGGTGGACAACAGCAGCGTGTGGCAATTGCTCGAGCGATTGTCAGCAAGCCGTTATTGCTTCTGGCAGACGAACCGACCGGCAGTTTGGATACAAAGCGCAGTATTGAAATTATGCAGTTGCTTAAAGATTTAAATGAACAAGATGGCATTACGGTCTCTCTGGTAACTCATGAGCCTGAGATGGCCAAGTTTGCTAAACGCATTGTTCATTTCCGTGATGGTCGTATTGAAAGCGATCAAGGGGTTTGAGTATGTGGGGTAACGCGTTTATTTTGGCTTTGAGACAGATTTGGCGCAACCCTATGCGTTCGCTTCTGACTGTGTTGGGTATTGTGATCGGTGTGGCGGCCGTTATCACCATGGTGACGGTGGGTAACGGCGCAACACAGGCGGTGCGTGAACAGATTGAAAGTTTAGGCAGTAATCAGTTGATGATTCGTCCGGGACAGCGCATGGGACCGGGGGGAGCATCCGGAGCGCCGTCCTTTAAATTGGAAGATGTGGATGCGATTGCCAACCAGATCGCCGGCGTTAAAGCCGTTGCTCCTCAGCGGCAACAATCTATGACGGTTGTCGCTCAGGGAAGAAACTGGAGCACTCAGGTTATCGGCAGTTCGAATCAGTACTTTATTTTGGATAACCGACAAATTAAACAGGGACGCTATTTTGAGACTCAGGAAGAACAATCGGGCGCCGCGGTTTGCGTTATTGGAACAACGATTGAGAAGGAAATTTTTGGTTCTTCCAACGCTATTGGTCAGATGTTGAGAACCGGACAATTTTCTTGCCGAGTTGTTGGTGTGCTGGAAAGTAAAGGTCAAGCGGCTATCGGAGGAGATCAGGATGATTTAGTGGTGATGCCGATCCAGACATTTCAGCGCCGCGTCTCCGGCAATACCCGTGTTTCGGCTATCTTGGTTTCGGTTGATTCTCAGATCGACAGAGCGCTTGTTACCGAAAGCATTCGTTTATTAATGCGAGAAAGGCGCTCATTGTCGGATGCTGATGATGATAATTTTATGATTTTGGATACTGAAGAAATTGCACGACGAGTCTCCAGTACAACAGAAATTATGACCATGCTGTTGGGGGCAGTTGCGGCTGTCAGTTTGGTTGTGGGTGGTATCGGGATCATGAACATTATGCTTGTGAGTGTGACGGAAAGAACACGAGAGATCGGCGTGCGTCTGGCTATCGGCGCCCTTGAGAGAGAGGTGCTAATGCAATTTTTGATTGAAGCCATCGTATTGGGGGCAATGGGCGGTGTTCTTGGTGTGGTCATTGCATTTATCGGAGCAATGGCGTTGGCTGCGACTATGGGGGTGCCCTTCATTTTTGATCCGAGCATCAATATGATTGCATTTCTATTTGCTGCACTGACTGGGGTCGTTTTTGGTTATTTCCCCGCAAGACGGGCGGCGAAATTGGATCCTATTGAGGCGGTTAGACACGAATGATTCATAAGATTTTCTCTTTACTGTGCATTGGGCTTTTATCGTTATCCGTTGAAGCGGCTCAATGGCCTGAGCAGCTCAATATTACGTACGTGAAAGCGCCTTTCAATATCCAAAATATGGTGATGAAAGAGCACTCGCTTTTGGAAAAAGAGTTTTCAAAAGAAGGAATTAAGATTAACTGGATTCCAATTAAAGCTGGGCTCAATCAAGTTCGCGGGATGGCTGCCGGAGAAATAGACATGGTGGCGGCGATGAATACCAGTACGTTATTGATCGCTAACGCCGCGGGAAACCGCATTCTCATTGTCGATGGAGTGGCCCACCCCGATGACACCTTTGCTTTGATGGCAAAGCCTGAAATCAAAACGATGAAAGATCTTAAAGATCGGCAAGTAGTCGGTCCGAAGGGAACGGTGCTTCATCATCTGTTGGTCGCGGCTTTGAAAGACTCCAATATGCAAATGAAGGACGTCAAATGGGTTTCCATGAATTTGCCAGCGAGCTTAACGACGTTGCTTGGCGGTCGCTCTGATGCGGCGTTATTGGCTGCTGCAGGTGTGCTAAATGCTGAAAAAGCTGGTTTTCATGCATTAGTTCGCGCCAAAGGGTTAATTCAAACGAATTTAGTACTTGCAGTTCGGGAAGATTTTGCAAAACGCTATCCGGAAGTTGTCAAAAGAGTGGCGAAAGTGAACAGAGAGGCTTTACGGTGGGCAGAAACTCATCGTGTTGAGGCCATTTCTTTGGGAGCAAAAGAGCTCAAGCTAGACCGATCTGATGCGGAAAAGCTGTTTGAATGGTCTCATTTCTACACCGACATCTCTGATTCTGACCGCCATGCGCTTGAAGAGAATCAGGCGTTCTTGTTGCAGCAAAAGATGATGAGTCGTCCGGTGGATATTTCATCACTATTTTTCTCAAACTAAAAAGAAAGAGCCGCGAGTTTTAAGCTCGCGACTCTTTCAAATTCACTGTCTAAAAAGCGGATTAGTTTTCTCGCGTTGTTGCGATCAAACCGCGGCGAGCAGCCCAAGTCCAAGGGGTCTTGAGCCATTGCATGATGACTTCTTTTTTGTCTTCATCAATCAGCTTCATTTCCAAAGCCTTTTCGACGATCTTCTTGAATTCAATCATGCGATAAGTTTTTACGCCGGTTTCTTTGAAAAGCTCTTCCGTTTCAGACATATCAAAGTTGGTGATGCTTACGCAGTCGGTCACAATGGCGCCTTCTTCGCGCAAAGTTTTGATAGCGTCCAAGCATGACAAACCGGTGGAAATGTGGTCCTCAATGATGAGAACCTTCTTGCCCTTGACGCTGCCGCCTTCAATACGGTCTAAGTCGCCGTACGTCTTGGCACGTTGGCGAACGTAGATGGTCGGGACGTTGAGTCGATAGGCCAATGCCGCGCTGTGAGTCAAGCCGCCGGCTTCAACACCAGCGATCACGTCATACTGTAAACCCCACTTTTCAATGAGGGAGGCCATCGTTTCAATGACATCATGCCAGGCATCAGGGTGCGTGATCAATTTGCGGTTGTCGACATAAATCGGCGTGACAAGACCTGACTTCAAACGCAACGGTTCTTCCGTTAAAAAAGCAACAGCATTCAAGGAGAGCAGGTTCTCAATCAAAATATTTTCAGCGAGTTTGGACGGCATTTGTTTCTTCTCCTCTCATTACTTTTTAAGCGGCAGGGGTTCATACGGTTCGATGCCCAAAGCCATGCGACCATTGCGGGTAGCAATTTCAACCAATTCTTCGAAGTGGTCGTAACGGCAGCCTGTGGCCATCAAGGTCAGTTCATGCCACATATCACCGCCACTCCACGGCACCATGGCATCGGCAACGTTATCAACACCGATAGCAACACGCACGCCGGCAGGCACCAACTCGTCAACCGGGGTCATGGAATTGTGCATCGGTCCAATTGCTTCGGTACGCGGCGTATCAATCCAGGCAGTCGGGCAGGCAATCATCATGACACCTGCTTCGCGCATCAGTTGATAGAGGCGATCACGATATTTCTTGGAGTGAGCGGCAATGGAGATGCCGTGTACGCCGACGACGCGTCCTTGGAGACCGAACTCAATCGTCTTCAGACACATCTGTTCCGTTTCATATTCCACGGCTTGATTGAATTGGTCAACGTGAGCGTGGACCATCTTGCCTTGCTCTTTGGCGGTGCCCATGATGATGTTCCATGCTTCTTCAGCTTTGCCAAAGTCACGTTCATCACGCTTCGGCAATGCACCGATAATATCAACCAAATCGGCACCGATATCAAACCATTTGCGGGCTTCCGGATCGATAACGCCTTTTAAGGTTTGGTTGGCGAATTTGACCGTCAGCTGGTCTTTGTAATGTTCGCGGGCCTTAATGCCGGCGATGATCGCGCGATCTTCACTTTGCGGGTCGATGTCAACAAACGTGCACAGGGCCGTTACGCCTTGGCTGATCATCAGCTCAAACATTGTGCAGAAACGGGCGTAAAAATCTTCAACAGTCGACTCTCTCTTCAGGCGGTCCAATGCGTCCCATTTTTGCTGCAGGGTGCAGGTACGGCGCATTTCCATAATTTCAGGACTTAAAGTGAAGGAGCGGTCGGCGTGGGCGTGGGTGTTAACCCAGCCGCCATTGGCTTTGATCATCGGCTCCAACATTGCGCGGACAGTATTCGGAATTACGGTCATTGCTCTTCTCTCTAATGATGTTCAAACAAACATACCTAAAAAAACGGCAATCCTTAAAAAAGGATTGCCGTTTCAAAAACATCTTCCCCTCGAACCCAACGTGTGGCTCGACCGATTCGGTTTCGGTAATGCGAGGAGAAAAAATTCATTTGCACACTCTACCCTGACGGGATAAATACACAATTAGCCCGCCATCATACACCTATGCCCCATCAAAAATCCAATGGTATTTGGAAATTTTGGAGTGATTTAAAAATAATCTTTAGAAAACAAATCGATAGGTGATTGTAGTATACACCTCTATGTGACAAAAAAAGCTCGCTGTGAGTGAGCGAGCTTCGGATAATCGTTCTGAAAACTTAGAACGGAATATCTTCGTCGAGGTTATCCAAACCATTCACAGGAGCGGGAACCGGGTCAGCCTGACGGGGTTGTTGATAGCTCGAGGCCGGCGCGTGTTCGGTATGAACCGGAGCGGGGCGACGGGGAGCGGATTCAAAGCCGCCGGTGCTTTCTGTGCGTTCACGGTTACCCAACATTTGCATTGTTTCTGCAATGATTTCAGTGGAGTAACGGTCTTGTCCATCCGGGCCTTGCCACTTGCGAGTACGGAGGCGACCTTCAATGTAGACAGGACGGCCCTTGCGCAGATATTCTGCAGCGATTTCGGCTTGACGACCGAAAAAGACGACACGATGCCACTCGGTTTCTTCTTGCGGTTGACCGTTGGAATCTTTGTAACGACGGGAGGTTGCGACTGTAATTGTCGTGATGGCTGTTCCACCTTCAGCGGTATAACGCGTATCCGGATCACGACCCAAATTGCCGATAATGATGACTTTATTTACCGAAGCCATAATCTTTTTCTTCCAAAAAATAACGATGCCGAGTTAACCCGGTATCAAACAAATCACACACCCAAAGGCTTCAAAGTGAGATAACTCACCCGTTCGCATTCGAGACGTTTGGTGAGCATATTCTTCAAAATACGCTAGACGCTAATTGTGTAGAAACTTTGAAAAAATGTCCATACTAATCAATGTCATTTTTCTTCAATGAAAATTAGCTAAATCAAAATTTTTGAGGATCTTTGCGTATATTCTTTGATAAAGACAAGAAAAAGCTGATCGACAACGACTACAATAAGTCGTTGTTTCACCATGAAATTAAAAAGGATATTCCTATGGCAACCAAGCAGTTTACATTTGCGTACGGTCATGGTACGAAAACCTTCGATTACGAGGAAAGTGATATTTTGAAGGTTGTTCGTACTGAAGATTTCCCGCCGATGCAAGATATTGAACAAGGCATTAAGGATGCGATTAATAACCCGATCGGATCTCCGGCCTTGTCTGAAATTGTTAAGCCGGGCGATACGGTGGCATTCATCTGCAATGACCCGACCCGCGTGGCCAACAGCTACGATTTCATGCCGGTGTTTGTCAATGAAATGAACCGCTTGGGCGTGCCTGATGAAAACATGCGAATTGTTTTCTCGTTGGGAACTCACCGTGTTATGACCCACGAAGAAATGGTTGAACAAGTGGGTGCTGAGGTTGCCTCCCGCATCAAGATGTATAACAGTGTAGCCACGAATGCCGAGGATTTTGAGTACTTTGGTGATACGAGTCGAGGCACGCCTGTGTGGATCAACAAGCTTTTGTGTGATGTTGATCATGTTATTTTGACTGGAACGATCGTACATCACTACTTCTCCGGTTACGGTGGTGGCCGCAAAGCTATTTTGCCGGGGTGCGCCGCCATGGAAACGGTTCGTAAGAACCACAGTTGGATGCTGGATTCCCATGCCGGTTTAGGCATTATGGAAGGCAACCCCTGCTATGACGATCAGATGGAAGGAGTCGCTCTTTTTGCTAAGGGTCGCTCACTGTTTCTTTTTAACGCGGTGCTTAACGCCAAGCATGAATTTCTCAAGATGTTTGCCGGCGACTACATTAAGGCTCACAAAGTGGCCTGCCGTTTCGTTGACGAAGTCTATGGATGCGTTATTCCCAAGGAAGCCGATTTGGTGATCGCTTCCTGCGGCGGTTATCCTAAGGATATTAATGTCTATCAGATGCAAAAGACAATGGATAACGCCATGTGTGCCGTTCGTCAGGGCGGCGTGGTGATTTTGTTGGCTGAATGTATTGAAGGGTCCGGTTCTGCCAAGCTTGAAGAAACCTTTAGACGTTTAAAGACTCCGGAAGCTATTCGTAAAGAACTGGAAGACAATTTCCAAATTGGTGCGAATAAAGCCTTTGCAATTACGCGTCCTCAGGCCAAGGCCGACTTTATCTTGGTGACGAAGTTGGATAAGGATTTGGCCAAGAGTATGCACTTCTTTGCAACGACGGACACTGTCGAAGAGGCTATTGAGATTGCCAAACAAAAACTTGGCGAACATCCGAGCACGATCTTAATGCCCGAAGGTTCTTTGACGGTACCTCGTGTAGGTTAAATGCACTGAAAACGGTCGGAAAGACCGATAAATAAAAACTCTGAGCTGACGATAAACAGTTCGGAGTTTTTTTTGATTGTCGAAGTCAAAAGACTTTAAAATCAAAGATTAGCTTCTAAAAAGGACGCAGACTATGCAGGGTGAAATTCACATTCGAGGGGCTCGTACTCACAATCTTAAAAATATTGATTTAGATATTCCTCGGGATCAATTGGTTGTCATTACCGGCTTATCCGGTTCGGGGAAGAGTTCTCTGGCCTTCGATACGTTATATGCGGAAGGACAACGCCGCTATGTGGAAAGTCTCTCTGCGTACGCTCGCCAATTTCTTGATCTTATGGAAAGGCCCGATGTTGATCTAATTGAAGGCCTGTCTCCCGCTATCGCTATTGAACAAAAAGCGGTTAACGCGAATCCTCGATCCACTGTAGGAACAATAACCGAGATTATGGATTATCTGCGCCTGCTTTTTGCTCGGGCTGGCGTTCCTTATTGTCCGATTCACGGCTTGCCTCTGGAAGTGACGCCTATTTCCACAATGGTTGATCAAATATTGGCAGGACCTCAGGAAGCGAAAATCATGATTTTGGCTCCTGTTGTCAGACAAAAAAAGTTGGACTTTGATCGATTTTTCCACGATATGCAGACACAAGGCTTTATCCGATTTAAAGTCGATGGAACGCTTTATGAAGCCGAAAATCTTCCGCAATTAGATTTAAGACAGTTTCATGATGTCGATGTTATTGTCGATCGGTTAAAAAATCGCACCAACGCTTCCCAGCGTTTAGCAGAAAGTTTGGAGACGGCTTTGCGTTTGGCCGATGGACGGGTTGTTGTTGAAAACATGGACACAGGGGATCGTCAGGCTTTTTCTAGCCACTACTGTTGTCCGGAATGCGGCTATAGCATTGAGGAGTTGGAACCCCGCCTTTTTTCTTTTAACAATCCCATGGGCGCTTGCCCGGTTTGCAATGGTATGGGGCAGAGTTTGGTGTTTACCGAGCAAAGTGTGGTTTGTCATCCGGAGCTTTCTTTGAGTTCCGGAGCAATTCACGGTTGGGACAGACGCAATTTGTATAACTTTGATTTGATTGAGGCAGTGGCTCGTGCGGTGGGGTTCGATGCCGATACTCCGTGGAGTCAGTTAAAACGTAGCCAGCAGGAAGCGGTTCTTTGGGGACTTGGGGATAAGACCATTGATATGCCGTATCGACGCGCGGGCAAGGTGACTTTCAAAAAAGAATTGTTTGAAGGCGTAATCGCGATTTTGAATCGGCGCTTTGCAGAAACACAAAACGAAGCGGTCAGGGAAGAACTTAATCGATATCGGGAGCTCAAAGTTTGCGACGCCTGCGCAGGCACTCGATTGAAAGAAGCGGCTCGACATGTGTTTATTGGTCAGGGCAAACAGAAGAAAGCAATTTATGAAATCACCGCGATGTCGCTTTCCGAGGCTCATGCATATTTCAAAAATCTTCGAATCTCTGGCAGCAAAGCCGAGGTTGGAAAAAAGTTGATTGCTGCGATTGAACAAAGATTGACTTTTCTCACGGATGTGGGACTCGGCTACCTGACGCTTGATCGAAGAGCGGATACGTTATCCGGTGGGGAAGCCCAACGCATTCGATTGGCCAGTCAGATTGGTTCCGGTTTGACCGGAGTGATGTATGTGTTGGATGAACCTTCAATCGGGTTACATCAACGTGACAATGATCGATTGATTGAAACGCTCAAACGTTTAAGAGACTTGGGAAATTCCGTCATTGTGGTGGAACACGATGAAGATACGATCAGACAAGCGGATTTTGTAGTAGATATGGGACCAAGAGCCGGAGAAGAAGGCGGCCAGGTTGTCGCCTGCGGAACGCCGCAAGCCATTACGAAAAATTCCAATTCTCTGACAGGACTTTATTTGAGCGGAAAGAAAAATATGCTGCCCTCCGGCAAGAACAAGCGTAAAACAGGGCAGGTGCTCAAAATTGTTGGGGCAAAGGGACATAACCTTAAAACGATCGATTTGGAAATTCCTGTTGGATTGATCACGGTTGTCAGTGGCGTGTCGGGATCAGGGAAATCAACGTTGATTAACGATACGCTCTATCGGGCAATGGCTCAGAAACTCTATCGAGCCAGTGCAATTCCAGAGCCTTTCGAACAGCTTCAGGGAATGGAATATTTCGACAAAGTCATCAGTGTTGATCAAAGTCCAATCGGACGTTCCCCGCGTTCAAACCCGGCAACATATACGGGCTTATTTACGCCGATTCGAGATTTATTTGCTCAGACACCAACAGCTCGTGAAAGAGGGTACGATGCAGGCCGTTTCAGTTTTAATGTGAAAGGCGGACGCTGCGAAGCTTGTCAGGGGGAAGGATTTATCAAAGTGGAGATGAATTTTCTGCCGGATATGTATGTGCCTTGTGAACACTGTCACGGCCAACGCTATAACCGAGAAACACTTGAGGTTTTATACAAGGGGTTGAATATTGCCCAAGTGCTTAATTTAACGGTGGCCGAAGCCAGAAAAATATTTTCGGCTCATCCAGTGATCAGTCGAAAATTGGATACTTTAGTGGATGTTGGTTTGGGCTACGTCAAACTGGGGCAAAGTGCATTGACTCTGTCCGGCGGAGAAGCCCAACGCATGAAATTGGCTCTTGAATTATCCAGAAAAGAAACTTCCAGGACGTTGTACATTTTGGATGAGCCCACCACGGGGTTACATTTCGAAGATGTCAAAATGTTGGTCGAAGTTGTGAAAAAGCTCAGAGATGCGGGCAATACAGTGGTAATTATCGAACACAATTTGGATGTCATTGCTTCAGCGGATTGGGTTGTTGATATGGGCCCTGGCGGAGGTGACGCTGGCGGAGAGATCGTGGCTTGCGGAACACCGGCTCAGATCATGAAAAATAAAAACAGTGTGACAGGGCGGTATCTGAAGAAACATATTGACGCGATTAAGGAGAGTAATCGGTGAAGGTTGTTCTTTTTGGTCAAAGCGGTCAGGTTGGCAAGGCTCTTTTAGAAAAGCAGCGATGTAATTACGAATGGTATGCACCACTGAGGTCTACGCCAGAAGGTGATCTTTTAAACCCCAAAGCAATATCACAATACTTATTGGCTCTAAAACCCGATGCCGTTGTCAATGCGGCGGCTTTTACTGATGTGGATGCGGCTTCAGATCACACGGAAGAGGCGATGGTAATCAATGGCATTACTCCTGGAGTAATGGCAGAGGTGTGCTCTCAAATAGGCGCGTATTTCATTCACTTGAGCACGGACTATGTGTTTGACGGTTCAGGTGAGAAGCCATGGCGGGAGACCGACCCGGTTTGCCCAATCAATGCCTATGGGCAAACTAAACTTCAGGCTGAGAAACGAATTCTGAGTAAAGCAGACACTTCCGTTATTTTGCGTCTATCTTGGCTTCACGCGGCGCATCACGATAATTTTGTGACTCGGTTTTGCAAGCGTCTGCAGGAACAGTCGGAAGTGCTTGTGGTTGATGATCAATTCGGCAGTCCCACAGCCGCGGTCGATGTTGCAGAAATCATTGCAAAACTGTTGGTTTGCCGAAGCTGGGGACAAGAACTTTTAGGGTTATATCATTTTGCCAACGCAGGGTATTGCTCTCGATTTGAGTGCGCTCAGCAAATTTTGGAGAAATTGACTCTCGGGCAAGTACCCTGGGCGATTAATAAAAAGCTTTTTAGGGCTAAGACTGTCGATTTTCCCACCCTGGCCCCTCGTCCCTTGAATTGTCGATTGGATACTGAAAAACTGAGGCAGACATTAAAAATCGCACCCCGCCCCTGGCAAGAGGCATTGGGTGCGACGCTATCTCAATACGTTTCGAATTAGGCGCAATTTTTTTGGAAGGCCCAAGAGTGACGGCACATATCGTCAAGTCCATACTGAGCTTTCCAGCCTAACAGTTCATAGGCGCGTTGAGGGTTAGCCCAGTTGCTGCCGACATCGCCCGGGCGCCGTTCGACGATCTTGTAAGGAATCGGTTTGCCGCAGGCTTTTTCATAGGCGTGGATGATATCAAGCACAGAGTAGCCGACGCCCGTTCCTAAGTTAATCGCAATCCATCCCTTATGGCTAAGACTATATTGAGCAGCGTTGACGTGTCCTTTGGCCAGATCCACCACATGGATATAGTCGCGCACTCCGGTGCCGTCCGGCGTGTCGTAATCGTTGCCAAAGACGCGCACAGCCTCCAGTTGACCGGCGGCTACTCGCGCCACGTAGGGTAAAAGGTTATTGGGGATGCCGCGAGGATTTTCACCGATTAAACCGCTTTCATGAGCACCGATCGGATTAAAGTAGCGCAGACAGACGGCGGACCATTCCGGATCACTGACGCAAAGGTCAGACAGAATTTCCTCCACTTGCAGTTTAGTGCGTCCATAAGGATTGGTGACGGAAAGCGGATGATTTTCGTCCAACGGCAGATACTGAGGCGTGCCATAAACCGTAGCGCTTGAAGAAAAAATGATGCGCTTAATATTCAGGTCTTTCATGGCTCGCAAAAGTGTGAGCGTCCCGGTGATATTGTTGTCGTAATACTCCAACGGCTTTTCAACCGATTCACCGACGGCCTTCAGACCGGCAAAGTGCACTACGGCCTCAATTTTGTGTTTCGCAAGGGCCTCGTGGATACGGGAGTAATCTCGAATGTCTCCTTCTTCAAAAGGCAGCCGCTTGCCGAGGATTTTCTCAAGCCGGTCTAAAACAGAAGCATCGCTGTTGCAGAAGTTGTCGAAGATGACAACATCATGCCCGCTTTTAACCATTTCAACCGCAGTGTGTGAACCGATAAAACCGGCTCCGCCCGTCAATAAAATTCTCATGGTTGAGATACCTAGTCAAATCAAACTTGCGACAATCATACTGCAATCGTCCGCAAGACACATTAAGATGATTGAAAAGACGAAAGTTGGACACCATGTTTTCCCGAATTTGTATCCTTTTAATCAGCTTGATGGGAATAGGCCTTGTCGGTTCTGTTTCTCAGGCTTCGCAGACGAGGTCAGCGTCCTCAGAGTTTGAGCGTCCGAAAGTGGCTTTGGTTCTATCAGGGGGTGGCGCCAGGGGTTTTTCGCACGTTGGTGTCATCAAGGTACTCGAAGAGCTGGGGGTCAAAGTTGATATTGTCACCGGTACCAGCATGGGAGCCATGGTGGGCGGCGGCTATGCATCCGGTTATTCCGTTGAGCAAATGCGAGAAATCATCCTGGGGGTGAATTGGAACGAGATGTTCGCCCTCCGGCCCGACAGAGGCGATCTGAACTGGCGTCGTCGAATGGATGATTTTAAAGGGTTGGGAATCGGTGAAGTCGGCTTCAAAAACGGCAAAGCTTTGTTTCCTGATTCGGTGGTGCCCGCTCAACATCTTGAGATCTTTTTGCGCTCAATTACCAAACATGTCAGTTCTGTAACGAATCTGGACCAATTACCCATACCCTTCGCAGCGGTTGCGACGGATTTGGATAATGGCGAACCCGTCATTATGCAAAAAGATGTGACGTTGGCCGATGCAATGCGGTCGTCGATGTCAGTCCCCGGAGCTTTTTCGCCGTTTCCTTTCAAAGGGCACACCTTGGTTGACGGAGGCTTGGCTCAAAATCTTCCGATTGAGCAGGCTAAGGCCATGGGCGCGGATATCATCATCGCGGTCAATGCCGGAACGCCTTTAGGCAAATCAAAAGATATTCACTCTGTGGCTGGGGTGATGGGGCAAATGATCGGCATTTTGACTGAAAGAAATGTTGATTATTCCAAGTCATTATTGACTGAAAAAGATATTCTGATTACAACGGATTTGAAAGGCTTTTCCGCCGGAGACTTTACTAAGGCAGAAGAGATTATTGCCGCCGGAGAAAAAAGCGCTCGTGCGTACACGGATCGATTAAAACAATTGGCTGTGTCTCATCAGATGTATGCCGCATGGAATGCAAATAGGCAAGCTGCGGTTACACCTCCAGCGGCTCGTCATATCGCCGAAGTAAGGGTGGAAGGATTAAAGACGGTTAATCCGGTTAGCGTCGTTAAAAGTGCTGATCTGGATTTGTCAGCACCGGTGACGGAGGAGCAAATATCTCAAGCCAGTGCAAAGATTTGGGCAACGGACGACTTCACTCTGGTGCCCTATGAATTTGAGCCGGGGCCGAATGGGACTCAAACATTGGTGTGGCGGCCACAGGAGAAGCCGTGGGGGTATAACACCATTCGAATTGGTGGGAAGTTGTCAACGGACTTCAATCAGGAACACAGTTTTGACTTTTTAGTTGCTCACACTATGGGTTGGCTAAATGCTTGGGGCGGAGAATGGAGAAATGAGGCCCAAATTGGCAAGGACAGCTATTTTTCCACGAGCCTTTATCAACCGTTAGGCGAAGCGAGTCCGATTTTTGTCATGCCTGAAATTCGTTACGAAAGTCAGCGATACGATTGGTACAACAGTTCGAGCCACCCTGAAGCGACTATGAAAAATAAAACGCTGGAAGGTTCTTTATCTCTTGGGGTTGAATTGGGAAATTCTGCGGTCTTTACGGTGGGCGCGGGTTATGTCTCCGCAGAAAGTAAGGTGGTGGTGGGACACGTCAATGGTTACGAAAGCATGGATGACAATGCTTCCTTTGTAGAAATGAGCCTGCGGTACGATACGCTAGACAATATTAATTTCCCTACCAAAGGTCTTTATTTGGATGCGCAAGCCAGACGTTACGGCAATATGGAAAATTCGGCCGAGCCTGAACTGACGGACTACTACGTGGAGACCCTATGGCCTTGGGATTGGGGTGAGGGATGGGTGAGCATACTGTCGGCTAAGGCCGGTTCTTCTACGATTCCCGGCCGATATCCGTTGGGTGGACTCTTTAACATGTCGGGAGCCTATTATGGACGCTATAGTGGGTCAGACATGTTTTTGGGGCGGCTGATGCTTCAGAAACGTTTGCAGGACTGGAATGTTTTCGGTTTTCCGCTCTATTTGGGAGCTAGTTATGAAATGGGGCGGGTCCAAGAAGATGAGTGGCCGGACTATTTGAGCGGTAAAGACTTGGGGGACTGGAAAAAGGCCGGCAGCGCCTATGTGGCCATCGATTCTTTATTTGGTCCTCTTTATTTTGCCGTCGGTCACACTAGCGATGGCGATTCAGCCATGTACTTTTTCTGGGGCAGACCTTTGCAATAACGAACAACGGCGACTTTGGGTCGCCGTTTGAGTTCTCAACGATGAGTAACGCTCAAGCCGATGGCTTTAGTTGAGAGCGATACTTCTCGTACAAAATAGATTGTTGAAATCAGTAAAAAGCAAATCGATAAGATCAAAAAACTGAGTTTCAGAAAATCCATATCAAGCATAAAAAGGCATTCCAAAATGCCAGCTAACACTTGCAGACCACTGAAAGTCGCAGAAAGCACCACGGTTAGAATGGATTTTCTTAAAAGTGAAGCGCGTTCAAAAATAAAATCAATTTCGTGGTTTAAATCTTCGTTTTCTCGGGGGGCGATGGAATTGCGTTCACGTAAAAGCTGTCTCACTCGATTAGTCGAGTGGTTATAGCGAGCGGTCATCGCCAACAGCAACAAGCCCACGCCGGAAATCAACGTGACCGGAGGCAAAGAGGTCGCCAACATCTGATGATATTCAACCATATTCGACTCCTTAGTGGTGAACGCTCAAACCGAGCGCTTTCATTGAAGTGCTGACTTCTTTGGCGAAGATCAAAGTTGAAATGACGACCATTACGATGGCAACCAAAAGCAGAATCGATTTCAAGACCGTCAGACTGTCACCCAGGGCGATTTCAAAGATGCTCATCAACACCAACAAAGCGCTGAACATACCGGAAAGTACAATCAACAAGATTGCTTTTCGCAGCAAGCGAACACGCAAGAAAATCAATTCGATGGCGTGATCAAGATCATCATCTTTTCGTGGTTTGATGGCATCGCTTTCCCGAAGCAGCTGGCGTAAACGGTCAGTCGAATGGTTATAGCGGTTAGTCATCGACACCAATAAAAGCCCGACGCCGGAAATCAACGTAATCGGCGTTAAAGCAGCTTGAAGGACAGTGCCGTATTCAATCATGGCAAACAAAAAGTCAGCTAAAAAGAAAGTCACCAATGATAGACCTTTTTAGCTGACTTGAAAAGATGTTTTTAAAGAAAAAGCTCAATAGCGTCAAATGGTTAAGATGCCGGCGTTTCTTTTAAGAAGCTAATCAGTTCGGGATGGACAATTCTCTTATAGTCTTCAGTTTTAATGATGATGGAGTGATCAAGCAGGCCGGCGTTAAATGCCAGTTCATCATAGCGCTCATAGAGGCTGGGATCAGCCACGAGCTTCAAATTTGGATGAAAGCTTACGGGTGGTACGGCGCCGAAGACACAACCGGTTAATTCTGCAACTTCATCGGGGCTGGCGAGAGAAGCTCGACGGCCGCCAACGGCAACGGCAAGTTTGGCCAGGTCCGCCTGTTTGTCTGCGGGCAAAATGGCAAGCACATAAAGTTTGACTCCATTGCCTTTGACGTGACAAACCAAAGCTTTGGCGCCCTGTCCTAACTCTGTACCTCGAATCTCCGCAACGGATTTACTTGTTTTACCGGCTGCAGGGTGTTCCAGTACACGAAACTGAGCCTGTCCCTTTTCAAAAAGGTCAACTAATTTTTCCAAGATATGGTCAAGCATGGTTGTTCCTGGCATTACAAAACTTTTTCATCATAGCGCAGTGACAGCAGATATGTGAGAATATCTCCTCGGAGAATTAATTCGGGTGTATGTGATGTCTGATTTTGTATCTTATAAAAATCATTTTTTGATTGCGGCGCCCAACATGAAGGATCCGACTTTCGAAGGGACCGTGGTATACATTTGCGAGCACACGAAAAGCGGAGCAATGGGTATCGTTATCAATCGATCCATTCGTTTAAGCGTGGAATCTCTTTTACAGCGAATTGGTATCGAGAATAAAAATCCGGCGTTAAAACATGTCTTTCTCTATGACGGAGGTCCCGTTCAGGTGGAAAGAGGATTCGTTTTACATAGTGCCAACAAAAAATACCATTCAACGATGCAGGTAACCGATCGCATCTATCTGTCAACCTCTCGTGATGTTTTAGAGGCGGTGGGAGCGGGTGACGGAGCACCGGAGAAGTTTTTGCTTTCATTAGGCTACTCGGGTTGGAGCGAAGGCCAATTGGAGGCTGAATTGGCTGTCAGCGGTTGGCTGATTGCACCGGCAGACGAAAGCGTTATTTTTGATACGCCCGATGAAGAACGTTACGATAAGGCTTTAAAACTTTTAGGCATAGACTCGGGTACGCTGGAGGCTTGGGGTGAAGAGGCGGGACACGCATGACAGACGGAGTGGTTATCGGTTTTGACTTTGGTGTAAAGAGGTTGGGCGTGGCCATTGGCAATACGCTTACTAAAGAGGCGCGCCCCTACCGTATTGTTGATTCGCGCACCAATCAAAGTCGTTGGGAAGGGATTCAATCCATAATCAAAGAGTGGTCTCCCTGCGCATTGGTGGTGGGAATTCCGAGGCATCCGGATGGCAATCCTCATGAAATGACCGAGCGCTGTGAACGATTTGCCAGACAGTTGGAAGGCCGTTTTCATGTCCCTGTTCATCGTGTGGATGAACGTTATTCTTCGGCCGTTGTTGATAGTGATGCCGACTTTATCGATGATGAAGCCGCGTGTATTATTCTGCAGCAGTTTTTTGATGAGTGAGATATGAATAAGATTGTCGGCGCCTTTCGTTTTGTTTCGGCGCTTTTTTTTGCCCTAGCCTGTATCGTATTAGTCCTTTTATATCTTCAATGGATAAGACCAGAGGCTAAACGCAACATTATTCAATCCTGGGCCCGTGGTTTTATCAAGATGGTGGGTATGGATCTGACGGTACAAGGGGATGTGTACGACAAGCACTGTCTTATTGTGGCTAACCACATCTCTTTTATCGACATATTCGCACTCAACGCCATGAAACCCGGTCGTTTTATCGCCAAGAGTGAAATTGCGGGCTGGCCTGTGTTTGGACGAATTGCCAAGGGTGTGGATACGCTTTTTATTGAACGTAAAAATCGCCGTTCCATCATTTCCGTTAATGAGCAAATCAGCGCGGCATTAATGCGGCGGCAAACCATTATGCTTTTCCCGGAAGGCAAAACGAGCACCGGTGTTTCACTGCTGCCTCTGAAGGCGAATTTGTTGGAGCCGGCCGTTTTGTCTGGAACCCCGGTCATGCCGGTCGCGATTTGCTACACGGAAAATGGTCAGAAAACCACGAAGGCGTCTTACGCCAACATTTCAATTTTTAGCTGTCTTTGGACCATTTGCAGCACTCCCGGGTTGTCAGTGACGTTAAAGGTTCTCCCCATGATTGATGTGGAGGGAAAAACACGGCACGAGGTAGCCTCTGAGGCTTCGGCTCTCATGAGTCAGGCGATGGGGGTGCCTGATCCAATGATTGGAATGGAGAATATGCATCATCATTGTGATGCCGTGGGTTCTTCAGATGGCGTTCTTAAGCAAACGGATCGCAGTACTGAGGCGCTTTGACTTGGTAGACCTTGCGGCTTGGCAGTTCAATGGCCGATAGCGCGCCGCCCCATACGCATCCGGTATCGAGAGCGATCACATGTTTTTGAATCACTAAGCCCAGAGTGGACCAGTGACCGAACACAACATTATCTTCTTTTGTTTTTCTGACCGGGCATTCAAACCAGGGCATCAGATGTTTGGGAGTGGCGCCGGGGGCATCTTTGACTTTGTAGTCAGGGATGCCTTTTTTATCGACGAAGCGGATGCGGGTAAATCCATTTAAGATGGCGCGCATTCTGGCCGCGCCTTTGAGATCGTCATCCCAAAGGTCTTTGCCATACATTTCTTGCAGATAATCTTTCCAATGGGATCCGCGCAAGTGTTCCTGAACCTCAGCAGCTAAAGCGCGAGCCTTTTTCAACGACCAGGCGGGGTCAATTGCGCCATGGACAAATGTGTAATCAGCCCAGTCAAAAAGTAAATATTGGTGACGAACCCAGTCGATCAATTCATCGGCATCAGGCGCGTTAAGAATTTCGTCAATAGTGTCTCTTCGGTTGGCTTTGCCGGCTCCGGCAGCGCTAGCCAGAAGATGCATTTCATGATTGCCGAGTATAAGTGTCGCCCGCTTACCGAACGAGTGAACAAGACGCAATGTTTCCAGGGAGGCGGGACCGCGGTTAATGACATCACCGATGAAAATCAAAGGCGAGTCCTTGGGAATTAATTCTAAAAGTTTCTCCAGAGTGGGCAGACAACCGTGGACATCACCGATGACGGTTACATTTTGTTCACATTGCATGAGAGTTATCCTCAATGGCGGGGCTTTGAGTAATCGTTATTCGATATACTTAACGGAACAGCATTTTATTACTTGAGCGGAAAATTATGAAAGAGGTTCGCAAAGTGGTGTTCCCGGTCGCTGGCCTGGGAACGCGTTTTTTACCGGCCACAAAGGCTATGCCGAAAGAAATGCTTCCTGTGGTGGACAAACCCTTGATTCAGTACGCCGTAGAAGAAGCTTACGCGGCGGGGATTACAGAAATGATCTTTATCACAGGGCGCTACAAGCGGGCGATTGAAGATCATTTTGATAAGGCTCCGATGCTTGAAAAAGAACTGATCGAAAAGGGTAAGAAAGAATTGCTCCAGACGGTCCGATCGATCGCGCCGATTGGGGTGACCTTCATTTACATCCGTCAGCCGGAACCGTTGGGTTTAGGTCATGCTGTGTTGTGCGCTCAGCCTGTGGTCGGTGATGAACCTTTTGCGGTTATGTTGGCAGACGACTTAATCGACGCTCAGCAATCGGCGATTGGTCAACTCATCGAAGCCCGACGTCAATTGGGCGGCGGCAACATCTTGGCCGTTCAAGATGTGCCAAAGGCCGACACCAAGAAGTACGGTATTGTTGGCGTGGAAGATAGCATTGCTCAGACAAGTCGAGTGCATGAAATGGTTGAAAAACCGGATCCGGACCATGCGCCTTCAACTTTGGCGGTTATCGGCCGCTATGTGTTGGAGCCGGAAATTTTTGAACGCTTAAAGAATGTTCAAAAGGGGGTCGGCGGCGAAATTCAACTCACCGACGCCATTGCCGGTCAATTGGATTTGGGGACAACCTATTCGCACCGCTTTGATGGTATCCGTTACGACTGCGGTTCCAAGCAAGGCTTTTTGGATGCGACGGTTCGTTTTGCTCGAAAAGCCGGTTACTCTATCTAATCTGATTTTGAGCAGACGCCAAAACTGAGGTTAAAAAAAGGCCTCCTGAGAATTTCTCGGGAGGCTACCTTTTAACAAGTCAGGTTACTTAATGGTTGGGTTTTGAGGGATCAATTGACTATTCGTCGAAGATCTCTTGGAGAGTCTTACGATCCTTAGCCAATTCAGGATTTTCGCTTAAAGCGAGAATCAGTTTCAGACGAGCCTTGGCAGCGGAGATTTCACCGCCCATGATGGCGCCGCGGCGGCAGCTGTCAGTGACAGAGCCCGGGTAGCCATACACGTCCAAGACACGACCGCCCGGTGTACGGGTGGAAATAACCACCACAACGCCCTTAGCGCAGGCATCACTGATGCCGTCTTCAAGTTTCGGCGGAATGTTGCCGCGGCCGAAACCTTCAATAACGATACCTTTGCAGCCTTGAGCCACAGCGAAGTCCAGGTAATCACGATCGGAACCGGTAACGGCTTTGATCAAATCAACACGGGCGGTAATAGCGCTCGGATTGAAGGTGTGATGAGCAACCGGAACGCGACGATAAACAATACGGTCGGGTTCAACGTAGCCGATCGGACCCCACCAGGGAGATTCAAACGTAGCGCAGTTGCCGGAGTGGGTCTTCATGACTTCGCCTGCGGCATGCAGGAGGTTATTCAAGCAGACCATCACGCCCTTGCCGCGAGAGGAGCAATCGGCAGCGGCCTGAACGGCGCAGTAAATGTTGGCGGGACCGTCCGGGCTGATGTCGCCCGCTCCGCGCATAGCGGCGGTTAACACGACGGGCTTGTCGGATTGGTGGGTGATATCAAGGAAGTAGGCCGTTTCTTCAACGGTGTCAGTTCCGTGAGTAATGACCACACCGGCAACATCGTCTTGAGCGAGGAGTTCTTCGACGCGTTGATGGAGCTTCAGCATGATTTCAGGGGTCATGTGACCGGAAGCAACGTTGCAAACCTGTTCCACTTCAACGTGGGCGACTTCGCCCAAACCGGGAACAGCGGCCATCAAATCTTCACCCGTGCAAGCGGGAACCAGGCCGCCGGCCTTTTCATCCATCTTCATGGCGATCGTGCCGCCGGTGGCAAGCACCATCACTTTTTTCTTAGAACAACAAGTCATTTAAAACTCCTTTTAGACTGTGTGTTTTTCAATAATTGCTTGAGCTTCAGGGAGGCGATCAGCAAGGATCAGGGCACCCTCTTTTAAGATGTCGGCATAACGCTTTGCGTCATCAAGTGAAAGCGACGGCAGAACATCTTCTTGAATACTTGAGCGGGGAACAAAGAGACTCATGCAGGCAGTCAGGCCGGGGATTTGACCGACTCCGCCCATGATCTTGTGAATCTCATCTCCCATGAATGTAATGCCACCCAACTCTTGGCTGGCAAACTCATTAATGGCCGCAGAAATACGGCATTTTTCAATAGCGGTTGTGGCTTTCGCCAACTCTTTACCGAATTCCTGAATACGCTGCCCCATTTCTTCCGTGAGTTTTCTCATGGCATCTTCACTGCGCGCGAGCATTTCCGGGCGATAAGTAACCGGATAACCCAAGCGTTTGGCGGCTTCCACATAACACTCGGCGACAACCGGGTTGTCAGACGCCGTATGAGCGCGAATCAAGAATGTATTTTCCGTAATTTCATCGGATACAGGAGAAGCGCAAACTTTCCCTTCAAGCAAGAAAGTCGGCAGACGATCAAGAGTCAACGGCTTCATGACTTCTTCTTTACCGAATAGACAGACATTGCCCTCAATGTCTTCGTTCGGACCGAGACCGCCTTCAGTGGCGTTGCTCAAGCCCATGATAGAGACGGGGATGCCATCGATATCAATCACGGTCCCCAGAATTTTTCCAACGTTACCGGGGATATTTTCATCGGCCAAAATAAAGTGATCCGGGAAATTGCGGGCGAAACTATCCAGAGTCGCGTTGGCAACGGCCGTTTGGAAGGCAACCGGGACCTCCATAGCGCCCTGACCGAGAATTCGACCGAATGTGTTCATGGCAACGGTTTGGGAGCATGTGGCATCTTGCCCAACGGCCCACTGAGCCAGTCGGGCTTCGGCAGCGGTTATTCCTCGACGGGCGCTGGCGCGACCAACTCCACCCGCTTTGGTTTTAACTTCGAAATAGCCCTTCATGCCGGTGACGGTCTTTACGCTTTCAATTTCAAGCGATAAACCGGTCGCTTCGGTTAAAAGAGCCATGACTGCAGTTAAGCCGCCGGAGTCATCTTGAATGAAACCCAAATGACTGTTGCAATGACCGCAACCGGCATGACCAACGATGCCGACGATCCCTTGCTTTTTAGAACTCAGTGTAACTTTATGAGAAGCCATCTTTTTCTCCCTTTTCAAGCCTAACTGCCCGAGAGTAATTAGTCTTGAAAAGGTGATAGGTTGAGGAACTCAACCTATCACTCAGGTCATCCGATGATTAGATGATCGTCAAGATGCACGTAATCACAAACGCCACGCAGCTACCGAAGAAGATAGAGGGACGTTGGAAAGCGTTAGCCGACTTAAGGTCACTACCTTCAATAACCGGGATAACCGTAGCCAAAGCGGCAACCGGACCACCGGTCAAGAAGTATTGAATCAAAGCGGCGCCGGAAGCGGCTGCGAAAGCAGCGGCAAACGGATCAGCGCCCGTATCCAACACGACTTGAAGGAACGGAATCAACACGGAAACGCTAGATGCATAAGATTGCGTCATGAAAGCCGTCAAGAAGGCCACGCCGAAGAGGATGAGAACCGGAGAGACCGAGAGGATCGGACCAACGGCGTCACTCATCGTATCGACCAAGCCGATCGAGCGAATGACAGCGCTCATGAACAAGAAGCCGATCGTGGCAACCAACGGAGTAGCAATAAGGCCGACACCCTTGAGCATGTCAGCTTCAGATTGCTTGGCGTTGCGGTGAGCCAAAACCATCGTCAAGAGGGCTGCGACCAAACCGACCAAGAACACAGGCAAGCCAGCGCAGAAACCGACCAACAACACAACGAACGGAGCGAAGGCCTTCGCAGAGGTCGTGGTGTATTCGCGGGACAAGATTTCTTGCATGACGCGATCGCGTTCTTCAGCGGAGATGCTCACACCGCGCTTCTTCATGTCACGAATGGCGCGGAAGGCGCTCATGGCGAAGATGGAACCGGCGGCAATAAAGCCCAAAACGTTAAAGAGACCGAAGCCAACACCAGCCGTAGCCAAAATGGCGACTTGCGTCGGGTGCGTGAAACCAGCCAAGTTACCAATGTGACCAGCGTGAGCTTGGATACCAGCAACCTTGTTCGGTTCAACGCCCAAACGGACAGCGGCCGGGCCCGTGATCACAGCGGTAATCACAGGTTGCGTGAAACCGGTCAAAGCACCGATCACACCACTGGCGACACCACCGGCAGTACAAACACCGACGCCACCGCCGAGCTTATTGCCCACACGAATCACGTCGCGGATGATGACATCGAAGAATCCCGTCGCTTGCATGATACCGATGAAGATCAAAACACCGGTCATATCAGCGATCACCGGATTCAAGCCGGAGTTAATCAAGGAAGCAATTGTTGTGCCCTGGCCGATAAACGGAATACCGGCGACAATAGCTGAAATGGTGGCACCGATAATTGCGGTCATGTAAATCGGGGTCTTCCCGGTAATCATGAGCAAGAGAGTGGCAACCATACAGCATTGGGCAATTGTGGATGCTGTCATATAAATCTCCATTAAGAACAACCTACTCCATGAAAAATCCACGGAGCGACTACCGCCGTTCTTTTTTTGTTATTAGATAAAAAGGACGCAAATTGCGGTATCCCCCTCAATTTAACAATGAAAAATTGCCCAAAAATAAAAGGTGTTAATGATTTATTGCAAAAAGATTACAACCTCGGGAAAGTTCTAATATCACTACGGCGAATTGCTCAATTCGTGGGGACTTTCTGGGAGGAAAAAATCTCGCTAAACTGAACCACTATGCAAGAAAAAACGTCCAGCGAATATAAGCAAAAATTTACTTCTGTTGATTACCCGTCTATTTCAGAAGAACCGGTTGAGCCGCAGTCTTTTCGAAGCGTGCTAACGCGCGCTTTGGGGTGGACTGCGTTTGTTCCGCTGTTTATGTTGGCGCTTTTGCAATCCCAACAACTGCAGAGAATGGTGGACGTCACTAATCACCAACAGTTGTTGACGGCGCAGATGATTGCCGAGGGGTTTGACAGTAAGGTTGAGCAGATCAGCCACCTTTTAATTTTGGCTTACCCGGATTTGATTTCCCAAGATCAAGAAGCCGCTCACGAGCATTTGATTGCTCTTGCTCCGGAAATTGTGTCTATTGAACGTCTGGACCGAGATCGTCTTTTAGACTCAAGGTCTTCGGATCGCAACGTACTAATTAAAAATAAAACGGTCAGAGCCCAAGTCATTGAATCCTCCAGTCAAGCCAACGGTTGGTTTTTGCGTCTAAAAGTGGAATCTTCCAACTCCCCAACAGGTTTGTTGGCCACAATTAATGCCTCTGCCTTACTCACGCAGAGCGATTCTTTAGTGAGCTCCTCCCCCTTTGCGATCCGAATTTTGACCGCGGACGGCAGGCGGGTATTCGGACAAAATGAAAATCTGCTTGATGCGGCGCGGCTACAGCTGTTGCAGGAAGATACTCAAAAACTTCAAGACTCGCCTGACGGAACGATTTGGAGAACGCCGGGAGCTCGTAACACTGCGATGATTCGCGCGGTTGTTCCTGTTAAAAGCACGGGCTGGACTGTGTTGGCGGCACAATCTTTGACTGATCGGGATCGTTTGCTCTTACAGTCACTTGAAACATCAGGCTTTCTCTTTATTGTGGCTATTGCCATGACCCTTTTAATCGGCTATTACGTTTCTCGTCCCATGAAACGAAAAGTTGATGAATTAGTCGAGCAGGTGGAAAACTTTGCAAAAAATCGCACGATTCCTCCGCCTGTTGCTGAGGTGAGCACTCGGGACGAAGGCCCAAGTGAAATTCTGGAACTGCAAAAAAGTTTCCACAATATGGCGGTGACGGTGAGCCAGACACAAAAGCGCTTGGAACACTTGAACGCATACCTCGAGTCGGAAATCAACAAAAGAACGGAGTCGTTGAGTAAGCTCTTTTCTGAATTGGATTTGGAACACCAGACGCTCGCCGCCGTGTTCGAGTCATTGACCGAAGGTGTGATTTTGGTTGGTCGCTCGGGTCTGATCAACTATGCTAACCAAAAAGCACAGGCTTTCTTATACCACGAAGATACTCTAGTCGGAGAGGCTGCCGAAGATTTGATTTTTGGCCACTATCGAGCACTTAACGATCGCGATGATCCCGAACTTTTAATGAAAAATCCGAGCACGGTTCGCATGGTTGATGTGCATAATTCGGAGAAAGTGGTTGACGTGGTGACGTTTTTCGTCCATAACCTGCCGGGCCGATCAGACCGTATCGGTTTGCTGTTAAGAGACGTTTCGCAAAGCGCGCAGATTTCAAAACTCAAGGACTCTTTGATTGGGATTGTTGCTCATGAATTAAAGACACCGATTGCGACGATGCGTTTACAGGCTGAGACGCTAACACGAGGTTCTGTGTTGCTCAGTGAGGAAGACAAACGAGAAATCCTGACTGACAAGGTTGATGAAAGTAAACGCTTGAGCGGTTTGATTGACGATTGGTTGGACATTTCCCGTCTGCAGGAAGGACGTTTCGATTTGCAGCTTAAAGTAGTTCAAGTAGCGGCATTGATTGACAAAGCTATTAAGCTCACTAAACAGCGCTATAACGTCCAATTCACTAAACATATCGATCCGGAAGCCGAGTGTATGTGCGTTGATCCTGATCGAATTACCCAGGTATTTATTAATCTGTTCGTCAATGCCGGACGTTATAAAAAAGAGGGATCGCAGGCGCGTTGCGAAGTGTCGGTGCATAAAGTGGAACAAATGGTGGAAATTGTTGTCAAGGATTACGGAGTGGGGATCGAAGCGGACCAACTTGAGAAGATTTTTGACCGTTTCTATCAGATTGATATGTCTTCGCGCAGGCGAATCGGTGGAACGGGACTGGGGTTGGCCATTTGTCGAGCCATTTGTGAAGCTCATGGCGGTAGTATTAAGGCAGAGAGTGTCCCGGGAGAATGGACGAAATTTATTGTACGTTTGCCCTACTAAAGGATCGCAATGGATAGACCTTTGATTTTTGTTGTTGATGATGAATCAAAGATTCGTCGCTTAGTTGCCGTTAATTTAGAAAGCAGCGGTTTTGATGTTATGACGGCCGATGATGGTCGCCGAGCTTTGGAGGTGCTTCAGCACTCGGATCATAAGCCGGACTTAATTGTTTTAGATGTCATGATGCCGGGACTGGATGGTTTGGAAGTTCTGAAAGTGATTCGACAACATTCGCCGGTTCCGGTCATTATTGTTAGCGCGAAAAATGATGTTCGAACCAAGATGGAAGGGTTCCGCTTGGGAACAGACGACTATTTGACCAAGCCCTTTTCTATCGAAGAGCTGATTATGCGAATTAAAGCAATTTTAAGACGCAGCCATAAGGTGGATGAAAGTGCTTCTGTTGCCTCTCAATGTGAAATCCGCAATGGTCCTATTCGTTTAGTGAAAGCTTCACGCAAGTGTTTTATTTGGGATCAGGAAATTCGACTTAACGACAAAGAGTGGCGTTTGCTGGAAATTTTGATGAAAGACCCCGGGGCTGTTATTCCGCATGAAAAATTATTGGGCGCTGTTTGGGGAGTGGAATTTAGTTCAGAGGTTCAATATTTGCGTGTTTGTTTTGCCCGTATACGTAAAAAATTTGAAGATATCGGCTTTGACGGCAGTGTGATCTCCGCCTATTCCGGTGTGGGTTATATTCTTCGCGATCTTCGCGATGAAGATGAGGATAGCTTTCAGAGCTAAGCTAAAAAGAACAGAGGCCGGTTTAAAAGCAAACCGGCCTTTTAAGACTTAAGAATAAGCAGAAACTTTTAATATTTTTTCAGCGTTTGCAATGCGTTCTGCCGAGGGGGCGGCAATATCCGTCAGATCATATTTCAACCCTAATTCCTGCCACTTGTACATGCCGAAAGAGTGATAGGGCAGTACTTCTACCCGACGGACATTGTGGAGGGTGGCAATGAAGTCCGATAAGCGTTTGAGCGCGTCGTCATCATCGGTGTGTTCGGGAACCAAAACATGACGAATCCAAACATCTTTATGAATTTCATCTAAATAACGTGCGCAGTCCAAGATGGAAGCGTTGGACTGCTTGGTTAATTCTCGGTGTTTGACGTCGTCAATGTGTTTGAGATCAAGCATCACCAAATCGGTGTACTGCATCAATTCCTGAAATTTGCTGAAAAACGGTTCTTTATGAGTAAACGGCCAGCCGGAAGTGTCAATCGTTGTGTGAATTCCCTCAGCTTTGGCCATTTTGAAAAATTCAAGCATAAAGTCGATCTGCAGCAGGGGTTCACCGCCGCTGACCGTAATGCCCCCATCTTGTCCCCAGTAAGTTTTGTAGCGCAAGGCGAAATCCAAGATTTCACGAGCGCTTTTCTGTTCGCCGATACCCAGTTTCCACGTATCGGGGTTATGGCAGTATTGGCATCGCATCTTGCAGCCTTGAAGAAAAAGCACGAAGCGTACGCCGGGACCGTCAACGGAACCGAAAGTTTCATAAGAATGGACGTAAGCCAATGTCATAGAGCACCCCAAAAAAAGAGCACGCCATCGGATCACTCGAAAGAATCCGAAGGCGTGCGCTGTCAGTCAATTACATCGTTTTGTGGCACGTACGCGAGATCACGTCGAGCTGCTGTTCACGAGTGAGGTCAATAAACTTCACCGCGTAACCCGAGACACGAATCGTGAAGTTCGCATATTCCGGTTTTTCCGGGTGTTCCATCGCATCAATCAACTTTTCAGTGCCGAAAATATTGACATTGAGATGATGGGCGCCGCGTTCGAAATAACCATCCATGACGCGAACCAGGTTGCTGACGCGTTCTTCAAGCGAGTGACCGAGCGCATCAGGGCTGATGGTTTGCGTATTGGAGATGCCGTCCAGTGCGTATTCATAGGGCAACTTGGCGATAGAATTAAGCGAAGCCAAAAGGCCGGTTTGTTCAGCGCCGTAGCTCGGATTGGCACCAGGCGACAAGGGTTCGCCGGACTTGCGTCCGTCGGGCAGATCACCGGTGGCCTTACCGTACACAACGTTGGACGTAATCGTCAGAATGGACGTTGTCGGTTCAGAATTGCGATAGGTATGGAACTTACGAAGTTTCTTCATAAAGGTCTTCAAGAGCCACACAGCAATCGTATCGGCACGATCGTCGTCATTGCCGTAGCGCGGAAAATCGCCATCCGTTTCGTAGCCGATCACTACACCGTCTTCGTTGCGGACCGTTTTCACCTTAGCGTACTTGATCGCGCAAAGTGAATCCACGACATGCGAGAAGCCGGCAATACCAGTGGCAAAAGTACGACGCACATCCGTATCGATTAAGGCCAGCTCGGCGGCTTCATAGTAGTACTTGTCGTGCATGTAGTGGATCAGATTGAGGGTGTTGACATAAAGACCCGCCAACCAGTCCATCATCTTGTCGAAACGTTCCATCACTTCGTTGTAATCGAGGTATTCAGAAGTGATCGGTCGGAGTTCGGGACCCACTTGCATGAGCGTTTGTTCATCGACGCCGCCGTTGATTGCGTAGAGCAAGCACTTCGCCAAGTTGGCGCGCGCACCGAAGAATTGCATTTCCTTACCGGTTTCGGTGGCGGAAACGCAGCAGCAAATCGAGTAGTCATCGCCCCAAATCGGACGCATCACATCGTCATTTTCATATTGGACCGAAGATGTATTGATGGAGATCTTGGCTGCATAATCGCGGAAAGTCTTCGGTAAATGACGGGTGTAAAGAATGGTCAGATTCGGCTCCGGAGACGGTCCCATGTTTTCAAGCGTGTGCAAGAAGCGGAAGTCGTTCTTTGTAACCATGGAACGACCATCCATGCCCAAACCGCCCACTTCCAACGTGGCCCAAACCGGGTCGCCGGAGAAGAGCTGATTGTAAGAGGGGATACGGGCGAACTTCACCATGCGGAATTTCAGCACCAAGTGGTCGATCAACTCTTGCGCTTCGGATTCCGTCAACGTGCCTTCAGCCAAGTCACGTTGAATGTAAATATCCAGGAACGTGGAAATACGACCCACGGACATGGCGGCACCGTTTTGGGTCTTGATGGCAGCCAGATAACCGAAGTAAAGCCATTGCACGGCTTCGCGCGCGTTCTTAGCCGGGCCGGAGATGTCAAAGCCGTAGTCGGCCGCCATTTCCTTCATCTGCATTAAGGCACGGATTTGATCGGTGATTTCTTCACGCTGACGGATAATGTCATCGGTCATGATGCCGCAGCCGCAATGAGCCATGTCTTCCTTCTTCTTGGCGATCAGGAAGTCAATACCGTAGAGCGCGACACGACGGTAGTCACCGACGATACGACCGCGGCCGTATGTATCGGGAAGACCGGTAATGATCTTATTTTTACGTGCCAAGCGCATTTCAGGGGTGTAAGCATCATAGACACCTTGGTTATGCGTCTTGTGATATTCCGTAAAGATCTTGTGGAACTTCGGATTGGGTTTATAGCCGTAGGTTTCACAAGCCTGTTCGGCCATCTTAATGCCACCGAAGGGCATAAAGGCTCGCTTTAAAGGCTTGTCAGTTTGAAGGCCGACCACTTTTTCAAGGTCTTTACTGCCTTCGGCCATGTAAGCAGCCTTATAAGCCGTAATGCCGGAAACCACTTCGGTTTCCATGTCAAGCACGCCACCTTTGGCGCGTTCTTCTTTTTGTAAGCCTTGAAGAATGTCCCAAAGCTTGGAGGTCGCCTCTGTGGGCGGCTGCAAGAAAGAATCATCGCCATCATAGGGAGTGTAGTTATTTTGGACGAAGTCTCTTACGTCGACATCGTCAATCCAATGAGTACCTTTAAATCCTCTCCATTCGGTCTTCATTTTTGACTCCAAGTGATCGAAAAAATAATTTTTGACAGTGATTCTGTATTGTTGAACACACGCAAAACCACCCGCTCCTTTCCGAAGGGGAAAAGAGTCAACCAATCATGAATTGTTTACGTCTCTATTATTCTTGGGTAAAACGGTAGTGTCAATGTTTTTTTGGACATAAAAACAGGTAGGAATGTAAAAGAGGGTTAATTTCTATCGCTTTGAAATATTTGTTCTATCAAGATTGCCTAATAACAATGAATTGATCCGATGATAAGGGAGATTTTGGGAAAAAAATGCCGAATCCGTGTTGTACGGATTCGGCAACGTCTCAGATGATCACCATGCTGGTGAAGTTATCTGAAGATTATTTTTCGCACTTGATAGAGCAACGGGGTTTGATTTGCTTGAAGAAATCATTGCCCTTGTCGTCGACCAAGATAAAGGCCGGGAAGTCTTCAACTTCGATCTTATAGACAGCTTCCATACCAAGTTCAGGCCATTCGATGCATTCAATGCTCTTGATGGAGCTTTCAGAGAGCACAGCAGCGATGCCACCGATCGTACCGAGGTAGAAACCGCCGTGCTTCTTGCAAGCGTCGGTCACAACTTGGGTACGGTTACCCTTGGCGATCATCACCATAGAGCCGCCATGGCTTTGGAAGAGATCAACATACGGGTCCATACGGTTGGCCGTTGTCGGGCCCATAGAACCGCACGGATGACCTTCTGGGGTCTTGGCGGGACCGGCGTAGAGCACTGGGTGATCCTTGATGTATTGCGGCAGATCCTTGCCACTGTCGAGCAATTCCTTCATGCGGGCGTGAGCAATGTCACGAGCCACAATGATGGTGCCCGTCAAGGACACGCGGGTAGAAACCGGATACTTGGATAATTCCTTGCAGACTTCGGTCATCGGTTGGTTCAGGTCGATCTTAATCGTTTGACCTTCACCGGCCTTGCGGAATTCTTCAGGGATCAATTCGCCGGGGTTGGAGTCAAGACGTTCAATCCAAACGCCGTCCTTATTGATCTTGGCTTTGATGTTACGGTCAGCCGAGCAGCTCACGCCCATACCGACCGGGCAGCTGGCGCCATGGCGCGGCAAGCGGATGACGCGCACGTCGTGAGCCATGTACTTACCACCGAATTGAGCGCCGAGGCCGATGTTTTGAGCGGCTTCGAGCAACGTCTTTTCGAGTTCGACATCACGGAAGGCACGGCCCGTTTCATCGCCAGTCGTCGGCAGATTGTCATAGAAGTGCGTGGAGGCCAACTTAACCGTGAGCATCGTCTTTTCAGCAGAGGTACCGCCGATCACGAAAGCGATGTGGTACGGAGGACAGGCGGCCGTACCCAAGCTCTTCATTTTTTCAATGAGATAGGGCACGAGTGTCTTCGGATTCAAAATTGCTTTCGTTTCTTGATAGAGGTAGCTCTTGTTGGCAGAGCCGCCGCCCTTGACGACGCACAAGAAGTTGTATTCATTGCCTTCAACAGCTTCAATATCAATTTGAGCGGGAAGGTTGCACTTGGTGTTCTTTTCTTCGTACATCGAAAGCGGAGCGTTTTGAGAGTAACGCAGGCTATCGGTCGTGTAGGTTTGGAAAACACCCAAAGACAAAGCTTCTTCGTCACAGAAACCTGTCCAAACGGCTTGACCCTTTTCGCCGTGGATGATAGCCGTGCCCGTGTCTTGGCAGAAGGGCAATTCACCCTTGGCGGCTACTTCGGCGTTGCGAAGGAAGGACAAAGCCACATACTTATCATTGTCGGTGGCTTCCGGATCCTTAAGGATCTTGGCAACTTGTTCATTGTGGGAACGACGGAGCATGAAGTTCGTGTCGTGGAAAGCTTGCTTGGCCAAAAGGGTCAAGGCTTCCGGTTGAACTTTCAAAATCTTGTGGCCTTCGAATTCGCCTTCAGAGACGTAGTCTTTGGTCAAAAGATAGTATTCCGTGTCGTCTTTGCCGAGTTGGAACATCGGAGCGTATTTAAATTCAACAGCTTGAGCCATTTCTCGTTATCTCCTTAACGTTATTGTTTCGACGCAGTTCAATCAAAGGGGTTTTGAAATTTGCGCCGTCCTTTACTAATGATGATACGGTCAAAGAAAAACGGCAAGTAATTGATGAGTTCAACTACTTGCCGTTAGTCATTCGCTATTTACTCGCGATTGGGTTATCGATTAAACGAAACCATACATCGCAGCGAAGAGGTAACCGGCGATGGAAGCCGTGAACACACCGATCAAGCCCGGGAGGATGAAGGAGTGGTTGATCACGAACTTACCGATATGCGTCGTACCGGAGCGGTCGAATTGAATAGCGGCCAAGTCAGACGGATACGTCGGAAGGATGTAGTAACCGTAGCAGGCAGCAGAGAAGGCGACCACGATTCCCGGAGGCGTGCCGACAGCCAAGGCGACCGGAACGATCGTCGCAACAGCGGCGGCCTGAGAGTTCACCAACTTGGAAACCAAGAGCAACACGATAGCGTAGGCCCACGGATAAACCTTAACGTATTCGGTCAAGCCGACCTTCAAGTCGTTCAAGTGAGCGGCAAACATCGTATCGGCCATCCAAGCCACACCGTACACAGCCACGATGGCGACGGTACCAGCACGGAACACGCTGTTCTTGGCCACGTCAGAAGCCTTAACATCGCAGAAGATAACCATTAACGTACCGGCAGCCAACATGAACATTTGAATAGCCAAGGTCATGGAGCAGCCTTTCGGACGCAGTTCGGGGAACATACCGAGGATAGCAACGATAACGATCACGCCGATGAACAGACCCAAAGAGAGCCATTGCTTGCCGGAGAACTTCTTACCGATCAAGGTCGTCGTATCGCCATAGACGTACTTCTTCATTTCCGGATCGGAAATCAATTGTTGGAATTCTTGATCCTTATCGAGATCCTTGCCACGGAACCAAGAGAAGCAGCAGACGGCGAACACACCGAAGAAGCCGCCAGGAATCGTGATGGAGAACAGGTCAATGAAGCCGAAGTGTTGGCCATTGATCGTGTAACCTTCCATCAAAGCGATCATGGAGACGGCTGCCACGGCAGCCGGAGAACAGATCACGCCCATTTGAGAGGCGATCGTGGAACCGGCCATCGGACGTTCCGGACGGATGTTGTTCTTAATAGCCACGTCATAGATAATGGGCAACATCGTGTAAACGACGTGACCCGTACCGCACAAGATGGTCAAGAACCAGCAGATGTACGGAGCGAGGAAGCAGACGTAGCGCGGATTTTTACGCAAAATCTTTTCAGCGATTTGGAGCAAGCAGTCCAAACCACCAGCGGCTTGCAAAGTCGCAGAACCGCAAACCACGGCCAAAATCGTGAGGATCACGTCGACCGGCGGTTTACCCGGTTTAAGGCCGAAGCCGAAAACCAAAACGATCAAGCCCACGCCACCCAAAAGGCCGAGGGCCATACCACCTTTGCGGGCACCATAGAACAAGCATGCCAACACTAAGATTAGTTGTAGCCAAAAGTCAGTACCAACCATGGTAAGTTTCCTTTATTTTCTTTTGTAAACAACAGAAGAGGCTACGTCTCCGTAACCTTCCTATTCGGGCGAAATTTTCCCACATGTGATTACTTCTTTCCCATGATCTCGCTTTAATTTTTGAGCTAGGGAAATATCTTTCTGTTATCTTTACAAAAGTGTTCAAAAGACGCCAGGGATAACCCTTAATTTTTTCAGTAGTGTCCAAATCGAACTTTAAAAATGCAGTCAAACTCTGTTCGTCTCCGGT